>Ga0214543_1004083_pt1 | contig 27910 bp, 13 predicted proteins | sample CNSS2metaG_FD_160094 | JGI IMG/M metagenome (GOLD analysis project Ga0214543, IMG submission 160094) | Root nodule microbial communities from cowpea collected in UCLA plant growth center, Los Angeles, California, USA - CNSS2 | ecosystem: Host-associated > Plants > Roots > Nodule | place: USA... | reverse complement strand
AAGAGATAAATATATTAAAATAAATATATAAAATATATATATATATATATATATATATATATATATATATATATATATATATATATATATATATCATGAATTATCACATCACATGCATTGTTTATTGATCGTAAACTATTTAAATGATGTTAGAAAAAAATTAAATCTAACAAAATTGATAAAAAAATATTAAAACTAAATTGAACAAATTCAATAAAATAGGGATTAAGTTATTATTTAAGTCTTATATAATTTATCAGTGTTTTAAAGTTTGACCTCAGACTAATTTAATTCGACTAGAAATGTTATTTAGGGCGTGTGCTTAGAGTAATTAAAATGTTGTACAAATGTTTCATCAATTAAAGTTATAGTATTTTATGAAAAACAATCACTTTTTATTCTCACAAAAATTCACTTTGAACTTTTAAAATGAGACCGGAAACCAATTTGTATGGATTTTTATCAGTATACACCCATATTAAATTATGATTAAATAAAGTTAAAATAAATGGTAGAATTTGTGCTACTAAAAACATAAAACACAGCATTTTATTGAGTTGGTTCAAGGAAAAACAAAACAAATCATATTTAATTGATTTTTGTCAGTTTTTTTAATATAATGAGTGTTCAAAATATCTTTTAAAATATTTTTTTACTTAGATCTAAGTAGATTGACTTTTCCATCAAACAAATTAAATAATAATTGTTTTTTAATCTATTTTATCTATAACTCATCATTTAATATGTGAATTACTAATAAACAGAATAAATTTTAAACACTAATATTTCTTTTAATTAATAATAAATTCAAACCATTCAAATCTATTAAAATTTTAAAATTTAATAAAGTCTTAAAAATAATGAAATTTTAATATAGATTTAAGTATTACTTCATCATTATCACTACTTTGAAGCTGTATAGTTCGTTTAATCTGTTAAATCACTTTAAACAAATAAGAAAAAGATATAAAAAAGGTCGAAGAAAAGTATTAAAGGAAAAAATATAAAAAAAGATTGAAGATAAGTATTAAAAGAAAAATATACATAAAAAAAGTTGAAGAAAAATTAAAAGAAAAAAAATAAAAATGTTGAAGAAAAATATTGAAAGAAATGAGTCAATTTCTAAAAACTAAAATTAAAACGATGATATTTTTTATTGTTTTCCATTTCCAAAACTAGTTTCATTAGTTTAAAATGCTTCAAAGAAACATTTCAATCCTTTTGCAATAAGTTTTATTTTTAATTCCAAATTTAAAATTTTCATAATCACCCTAAACAAAAAGTTAATAAGTTATAGGTATTAACTTATAATGTATAAATAGTACATTTGAATTATTGATAGATGGTATAAGAGACACTTCACTAAAGTAGTTTAAAAGGTACCAACTTTTTTTTAGTGGCAACCTTCATAAAGTTGTATAGAGTCAACACTTATTCAATAAAAAAAAAGTTATCTATCATTAACGTAAATAAATAAATAAACAAACAAATAAATAAATACAGGAAAACATGTGTATCACACTATAAAACAAAGACAAATTATAACTATTATAAAAAAGTATATAAAAATACATGATAACAAAATATCAAACAACTTATATTACTATTAAAAGTTAAAACAACTAAATTATCAGTACAATAGTTGTTAACGAAAAACATGAAAAAGGATAAATAAAAGATACCACTTATTCATCCACAAAATCTATACAAACCAAACATCTAATCTGTATCTATATCTAATATAAGAGTTGAATATATTTTTGTCCCTTAACTTTTAGTGAATTTTAAAATTAGTCAATTTCGAAATTTTGAATTAATTTAGTTATTCATCTTTCAAAATACGTAGATTTAGTCATTTTAATTAAATTTTGTTAGTTTTATTTGATGTTTTGTATGCATTTCAATATTATATTTGAGTTGTTTAAAATGTTTAACACATTTTTTATAATATTAAGTTAAATACTATTATGAAACGCGCTTGAAATATCAAATAAACTTAACAAAATTTGGTTAAAATGATTAAATGCACATATTTCGATAGATGAATGACTAAATTAGTCTAAAATTTTGAAATAGACTAATTCTAAAATTCACTTAAAGTTAAGAATAAAAAACATATTTAACCTTTTAATTAATATAATAATATGTTTTGGTTTTAATCATTTCTGTAGTTATAATATTTTGCTAACTTTTACTTATGGTGTATTTTTAAAACGATTATTCCAACAAATTAAAAAGTTTTAAAATTACAAAATTTAATAATATTTGTTTAGACTTGTAGTTCAGTAAATTAAATTCGATTAAGAGTATTTTGAATTAGACTGATATTTCAAAAGAAAAAAAAAATACAAAAGAGTCTCAACTCAATTTAACTAAAAGTTTTTTAATTGAATCATATGATAAAATAGTTAAAATTCAACCTGTGTGAATCCTAGTCACAAAATTAGGTGGCAACAAATAAATTAAAACTAAAAACAAAATAAAAAACTAAATTAAAAGAAGATAAGAACAATCGTATGGTCTAAATCCGCCCAATTTTCTTTCCTAGCATGTAACGCATGTCTACCAAATTTTTTTGTTTTTGTTTTAACTCATTTAAATAATTATTTTAAATTTAGTTTCTTATTCGTGTGAATTAACAAATATTTTTGCTTTGATTTGGTCAAACCCTATCTAATTCAGTTTTCAAACGTTTTAAATTATCTTTAATTATAAAACAGGTATAAATTTTGGAATACTATTTTATATGCAAGCCATTCAATCCAAAACACAAAAGAAAAAGAAAAAGTGATTTAAACTCATTTTTTTTCAGGATAATGTTTCGATTTCAAATTTTTCTTTTTATTATCGATGATTGAATCTTCCTGATTTATTTCCTTTTAGGTTTAATTAATCATTTTTTATGATCATTTTGCTTCTTATAAATATTTGTTTAATCAGGTGAGTTTAAACAATTCTAATATAATTAATTTGATTTTTCTATTAAATCGGTATTTAAAATATATCAACTGTCAAAATTTGAAAGCTGCAAGGATGTCAAATTATTAAGTATTACATGTTAAACTAAATGGATTTTATGTTGGAAGATAATTCAGATTTTAATGAGTAAAATTTTTCAAATTAGCTCTATTTAAAACATATCACAATAAAAATGTTATAAAAATCAAAATAAATTATACGACTAAATATAAAAACTAAATTACTATTTACTAATTAATTTTTTTAAATCATTTTATTGTAGTTTACCGAACATCGAGAAATATAAATTTATTTATTATCTTAATATTAAACATCAATAAATTAGTAAAAATACGATTTATGGAAATATTTTGTACATTAGAGAATACATATAGGTTGTCAAATAACACATGTAGTAGCTTCCCGTACCTTATTTATTAGATAAATATCCATCCATACCCATATCTGTCGGGTATCTGTTATGCGGATACCCGCATAATTTTTTAATATGTACGAATATTCATGGTACCTACGAATATTTACAAAAAAATAGAAATAAATATTTAACAACATATGTTAATCGTAAATTCAAAGAAAATATAATACATAACATTCATAAATTTAAAACAAAATCTAAATAATCCATTTAAATAGTGTTGAATGACAAATTACAAAGATATGAAATTTTTTTAAAACTAATTGTTATAAAAATAACTAATTCAAAATCAAGTATTAAAAATATCCGTACATGTTATCCATAAATATTAATTTACAATATCCACTTTTTACCTGTTGTGACGAGTTTTATCTAGGTATACACGTGTACGGATTGCTTGAACATCCCTAAATACACACATGATACAGATAATACGATTATAGTTGAAATAGAAAGGGAATCTTGTTCATCAGCAACGTCACGTTAATATTAAAAAAAAAATGAAAATTGATATGTGTCAACTGAGTTATAAAGTTGAATATAAGAAAGAGTGAGTTTGAATTGAACACAATTAAATCAAAGAAAAATTGTTATGAATCCAATAAACAAAATGCCCCTATCGTCAATTTCACACTTTTTCTGCATAAAACTAAGGAATTTGGACCCATCTTTCTGTTCTCATGTGATGTTTATTGTTCTCATTTTGAAAATTCTTCGTATCAAGACATTACAACAACTACAACTTGTTGCTACTCTTCTCTACAACCAATTTTTTCTTCTTATTATTCTTAATAATAAAACCATAACAAATTTGTTGACTATATATGCTCAAATTTTATTTAACCCTTAAAAAAAAAAACACAACTTTGATACAGGAAAACTTTTCTTGCAAATTCCGAATTCACAACCTTGAATTACAAATGTACTTTTACATAATTAAAGTGTTTGCATTATCTTTAAGTGAAAAAAATGAAATAAAAAAAAAAAAAACTTGTAAAATAGTAGAATATGAAAAAAAAAAAGTCTTCCATGTCATCATTTATCAGTGGACGGCGATTCAGGGGTCTCTGTTTTTCTTGTGTACAGTAGAAACCAGATAAGAAAAATCAACTCAGAAAAAAGGCCATGCAATTCCACGAAACTTCTAACATCAAATTTGACAATCATTTTTTGTTTTGCAATTCCTTGATTTGTTACTGTAATGAAGTGTATTATCCAAATTTCCAATCCAATAAAACCAAACCTCCATAACCACACACACCATAACTACCATTAACGCACTCCAACCTTTTTTTTTCAGAAAAAAAAATACACAGTGACACCCTCTTCTTCACTCTCTCTCTCTCAAACCTTCATTAATATCTTCGGTGAGTTAGAAACAAACTAAGACTTGTGGCCGTTGGGGGAACCATTAATGCACTATCCATTTTCTTCGCACTCATTTAATGTTTAGTTGCAAAAGCTTCACCTTTGTTTCGAAACCATCACCCCTTTTGGTCATGTAAAACACACCGCAACATTACTCAAACATACAACCTTAAACATGCCAAAGCCTTGTTTCATCCACGTTCGTGGGAGGGAATAAAAAAACAGAGACATTTTTCCCGATTGAAACATTGATGGATCCGTTTCGTGGGTTGTGTCGGAGTTCAGAAGAGACAGCGGAACAACAACATCTTGTGCAGGTAAACAAAAGTGAAAAAAAAAAAGAATTCTGGGTTGTGTGTAGAATTTGCTGAATTGAACTAAACTGGTGCATGCATGATGCAGATGAAGTCAAGTTCAGTTTAACACTCAGCGCATGGATCAACTGGTTCAGGTTAAGTAGGAGTCTCGAATTCAAGTTCTGGTTTGCCACTGTGTTTTGCCTTGAAAATCCAGAAGGAGAACTTTTGCAGTGACAGTAGTTTCTACTCGAGTGGAGCAGAATTTTCACTGCAGAGGAGATTTGTGAAATAAAGAAGTGGAGTTGAGTTTGTGAGAGTGAGTTTTAGGATTCATGGGAATGGGGGAAATTGCAGTGAGTGTGGTTTCAATGTTGTTGTTAATGGCTGGGTTAACAATGGGAATGCGTTTGAGTTCGACAACGGAATGGCACGCGTTAAGGGAGCTTCGATCGTCGTTGGGGATTAGGGCAAAGTATTGGCCCATAAAAGCAGAACCGTGCGGGAACTGGACCGGAGTTCATTGCCGGAACGGTCGAGTTGTGGGTATAAACGTGTCCGGTTTGAGGAGAACCCGGTCGGGTAGCCTTAACCCAAGTTTTGAAGTGGATTCTCTTGTGAATTTGACACTGTTAGAATCGTTTAATGCTTCTGGGTTTATGCTTAATGGGTCTATTCCTGAGTGGTTGGGTGAGAGAATGAAGGTGTTGGATGTACTTGACCTTAGGCTTTGTTCTGTAATGGGTTTGATTCCTTATTCAATTGGGGAGTTGAGTAGGTTGAAGGTTTTGGTGCTTTCAGGGAATGTTCTCACTGGTAAAATGCCTTCAACGCTTGGGAACCTCACAGGACTCACTGTTCTTGATCTCTCTAATAACACTCTTTCAGGGATTGTGCCTGCTTCTGTGACTCAACTTGGGAATCTCACAAGGCTCGATCTTTCTAACAATTACTTCTCTGGGACTGTTCCAGCTGAACTGGGTGCCCTTTCGAGTCTTCAAAACTTGAACCTTTCTGGGAATTCTTTCACTGGGTCGGTTCCCTCTCAACTGGGTAACCTTTCTAAGTTGGTTGAGATTGATCTTAGCAAGAATTTTCTGTCGGGTTCATTTTTTGGTAATTTGTCCTTTTCTCGGCTCTCGGCCCTGGAGGTTCTCATTCTCAGCGAGAATTCGTTTGATGGTGCTCTTCCTCATAATTTTAGCTCAACTCCCAGGTTGAGCTTTCTTGATGTGTCCAGTAACAACTTCACTGGGACACTGCAGAATTTCACAAGTTGGAATGATAACTCTGCTGGTGTTGCGTTCAATCTGTCAAATAACATGTTCTATGGACTTGTGAACACTTTACTGTACAAGTTTAAAAAAGTTGATTTGTCAAGTAATTATTTGGAAGGTGAGGTTCAAAGTGGTGGTAATGTTACTCTAGATAGAAATTGCCTACAAATGACTCCAAACCAGAGGAATTTGGAAGAGTGTAGAGATTTTTATGCTGCAAGAAATTTAACCTTTGCATTTGCAGAATCCAAGTCCAGCAGCAGAAGGGTGGTATTCATACTGGTAGGAATATTTGGTGGGCTTGGCTTTATTGCGGTGCTGACACTGGTCCTTGTGTTGGTTCTAAAACAATGTCACAGTCATAGAAGCTCAGAAGTTCAAAGGGGGACCAAAGAAGAGGGACCTATTGAGGAAGGGGAAAACCCTATACCTCCTAAGGATGCTGATTTTGTTACTGGCGTGGGAGAAGCATTTAGTTCTGAGCAAATTATCCGTTTAACTGGCAATTTTGCTGATGCAAATATCATTAAGCACGGCCATTCCGGGGTCCTCTTCTTGGGAGTCTTGGAGAGTGGAGCAACTGTGGTTGTCAAAAGGATAGATTTGAATTTATTTAAGAGAGAATCATATGTCGTGGAATTGAGACTATTAAGTAAGGTTTCACATGCAAGATTGGTCCCAATCCTTGGCCACTGCTTGGACAATGAGAATGAGAAATGCATAGTTTACAAATACATGCCAAACAGAGATTTGGCTACTTCTTTGCACAGAGTTAATGAGTCAGATGGTAAATTACAGTCCTTGGATTGGATCACGAGATTGAAAATTGCAATAGGAGCTGCTGAAGGCCTAGCTTACTTGCATGAGTGCAGCCCTCCCCTTGTCCACAGGTAACCAAATGCATTATAAATTGTTACAGTTCTCTCACTATGGTTATAAAAATATGAATCACGCCACAAAAATTGAGTTTGTCTGCAAAATATGGTTATAAATTGTTATCATTGTCACTGTTAACAGTGAGTAAAGTTAGGAAGTGTGAAAGAACTTTTGTAGTTCTGCAAATTACTAAAATTACACTCTTGATTTATGAAGGGATGTCCAAGCTAGCAGCATACTTCTTGATGATAAATTTGAAGTGCGACTTGGAAGTTTGAGCCAGGTTACCGCTCAAGGAGATGTTCAACAAGGAGTCATCTCAAGGGTTTTCAGCAAGCCACCGTAAGTTTTTGAATTAATAAAGCATAACTGTTTGATAATGAATGAATGAAAATCAAAGAGATATTGTTAGATTAGAGGGGTATACTCAGATGGTTGAGCAGAAGTGTTCAAAGAGATACTGTGATGATTTTTAAACATACTGAAGCTTAATGGTTGCAACATAATGGCCAGACAAATGATTTGATAGTACCTATGATTAGTATTTTTGTTGCTTTGTCTTGGTCATTTGACCTATTTAATTTAAATTTGCATGTGTTCTTAAGTCACTGAAAATTGATGTGTAAAAAAGATTGCATTCTGTTGCTAAGGATGCTTCTTGTAATCAAGGCGCACAGAGCACAAGCAAGCTTACAGAGTTATTACTGCATGCTGATTTTGTTGATATTGAAATTCATTCTCTTGTTCATATTTGTATCCAGAAAAGGTTGTAACGAACTGTTTATTTTCTTGTGTTTTGCAGATCTACTAGTGAAGGCGATCCTGGTGAGTAAAATTGGTTTAGCAATGTCTATTTAGTTTTTTATCAGATTGTTGATCCATTCATATTAAGCCAGAAACTTTATGCTGAAAATTGGTGCAGAGTAACATATTGACTTCAAGATTCATGGCTCTTTTGTTGTTTAAAACTGTAACAAGAGAAATCCTAAACCTTTTTTTTCATGGTGTGCAAATGAACAGGTAAATCATCAGTGACATGCACCTACGACGTGTACTGTTTCGGGAAGATTTTGCTGGAACTCATTACTGGCAACATTGAAGTGAGCAAGTCAGATGATGGAACAACAAAAGAGTGGTTAGAACAAACATTGCCGTACATCACTCTGTACGATAAAGAACGTGTGACTAAGATTGTTGACCCACAATTGATCGTGGATGAGGACCTATTGGAAGAGGTGTGGGCTATGGCAATTGTGGCTCATGCATGCTTGAATCCAAAGCCTTCAAAACGTCCTCCAATGAGACATGTTCTGAAAGCATTGGAAAATCCATTGAAGATTGTGAGAGAAGATAACATCAGCTCAGCAAGGTTGAGATCAAACTCTTCTAGGAAATCTTGGAGCACTGCGTTTTTTGGTAGCTGGAGACACAGTTCATCAGACAGTGTTGTTGCCACAACACATGCAAACAAAGAGAGTACCAGTGACACTAAAAAATCAAGAGTAGGTTCTCAAAGTAGTGGCAATGATCACTCATCTTCCAACAAAAGGTCATCCAATGAAATTTTTCCTGAACCATTGGAAGTGCAAGATGTGGAGGCTGGAGAAGCAGGGTAAGAACTTGTGAAAGATTTGATTTTTGTTTAGTCTGTGAGGTCTTTGGTTGGTGGTGCCATAGCAGTTGCTTCTTAGTAGCAGGTGAAACGCAGTACCTAGGCAGCATCCATTATGGTCCATTTTGAAGCAATGGAAAACCTTAAACTTAGTACTGCCAGTGTCAGTGATAGCCTTTTGTTTTCTGAAACTCAGATTAAGAGGTTTCAGTGAAATGTCTGCTATATGAGAGCTTCAAAAAACTGATTTTTTTTACTCATTCAAACAGCCCTCCAAGAATTGTGTGACAAAAATGTAAGATAATGAGAGGGTTTTCATTCTTGCGAGGAATTGGAAGTGGGAAAAAGGTTGTGTTACTCGTGCAGTTCATTGGTAGTTTGTATTTAGCATTGTAAATCTTATTGAGTTCTGTGGCATAATCCCTGATCTTGAAGTGTTCAAAGTGTGACATGATTGGTGGATAATTTTGTTCTTTACGTATGTGGTTAGAGGTTTAGTTATAGAAACCTCTGCAGTGTAATTCAAATCATAAACCAGTTTTTTAACTGTGTGTTGGTAAGCCAGAGAGATTCACAAGTTTGAACAAGCAACTGATTAGCTCCTTCTAGATTTTATCAACAACAAAACAAAAATGTTTTTTAGAGGGAGTCACGTGTTTTAAAGTTTAAGCATCATGTCACAAAAAAAATCCAACTATAGATCACTTAAAGTTTTTTAGTCTTCATAAAAAAAAATATCAATTCAAAATAATCGTGTATTTGTTCCCATCACTTTTCATTCAAATGGCTAACTTGAAGGACCTGTATCTATTTCCAATGTGTGTTAGATATAATTTAAATACTTGTATCTATTTATTTTTCACCATTTTCCTGTTCACTTGTATTTAACATTTTTACACTCTTTCTTGAATTCATCTTTCATTATGATAATTCATAATTAATCTCTACAACACAATTCACATTTATTAAAGAGACAAAAGATTTTGCTCACCAAAGATTCGGTATAAAATTCAAGTAAGAACAAAACATTTTTGTTTTGTTTTGAGAAATAACAATAATAACAGTAATTATAGTTGTTTGTAATTATTTGTAATTATCAGTAATAATAATGTTTAAGCACATTGGTTATTACCGTTGTTGATTAAGCGCTGACTACGTATAATCTACTCTGTGTCTCTGTATCAAACCTCATACGGATCGAAGCTCCGAGGAACATGTCCTCTGCCTAACCATGATACCTCAACCACTGACGCAACTTCGAACCCCTTTTGTGTCTTTGACTTCTCGTTTTCCATAATAACCATTCCCACGCTTCCCCTTTGTCAAAGTTTTTAACTTTCCCATTCGTCACTCTGAAACAGACATCATTTCTTCCACCAAGGCCACACCAACTAAACCTGTTCGTTTCAGTTCTCAGATTTGAGCAAGTGTTGTCGATTTCCGTTGTTTCACTCTTCACATTTTCATTTGTTGGACCCATAGACTTAGATCAGGAGGGTGGTGGTAGTTCAAGAGCTTGCATCGATCATTGGATTACAAAAATTTCGTTTTTTGGATTGAAGTATGGCCATAGCTAGGTTGGTTCGGCAAGCAAAACGCCCTCATGGATTGTGGGTGAAGATGGCAGCTGTGACTGTAATGGGTCTCTGTTTCATCTTTGTGTGGGGAGTGTTTTCTTCTTCTTCTTCCTCTGTCGTTTCCCAAAGGGAGAGTTTTGAGGACATTGCGGAACCCGTGTCTTCTTCTTCTTCTTCTTCTCACAAGCCGCAAAAGTTGAGAGATGAATCTAAAAAGGGTGGTGAGAGTGAGAAAAAGAGTAAGAGTAACGGTAATGGGTCTTCTCACTCTTCTGCCACGCGTCCTCACTCGGAACAACACAAGGGAAAGGACAGCAAGAAAGAGAAGAAACACGTGCAACATAAGGAGGACAAGGAGAAAGGGAATCATCAAGGGTCAGAGGAGCCTCAACCCCAACATGGTCAAGAAGAGAAAGAGAAAGAGAACGTGAAAGAGGAGGTGGAGGATGAAGAGGAGAAAGTGGATCGTGAGAGTGATGTTGATGTGGATGCTGATGGTGGCAGTGATTTGGCTGAATTCGTGGATAAGGATGATTCCTCCGAGGTGGTGGAAGATGTGGAGGAGTTTCGAAAAAAAAGCAAGGGAAAAATTAAGGGACCCTTGTTTGATCCAAATGCTAGCTATAGCTGGAAATTGTGTAGTTCTAGAAGCAAGCATAATTACATTCCCTGCATTGACATTGAAGTTGGTGGTGGTAAAGTAACAAGCTACCGGCACACAGAGAGGAGTTGCCCTAGGACACCCCTTATGTGTCTTGTTCCTCTTCCTCATGAAGGGTATGGATCTCCACTGCCTTGGCCTGAGAGCAAATTGAAGGTACATGAAAAACGCATAAAATCCTATTTTGGATTACTTATTGGTTTTGTGAGCATTTGAATCGAGATAAATATTTGGTTTTTGGGATACAAGATATCCGTTATTAGTTTATATTTATAGGTGTTTGTGGAGAAATTAGATGGGGTAGCTTATGAAAAGTCACAAGTTGATTTTTGATTCGTACTAAAAGATTGATTTTTTGTTGTTGTTGTCTTGTTTGTGTTTCTTTAGAAATTTATTCAAATTGGGACATAAGCTTAAATATCGGTGTCTTATGTTCTTGTTTCTCATGGTAACATCTTGTGTCAGTGCAGATATTGTATAAGAATGTTGCACACCCAAAACTAGCTGCTTACATAAAGAGGCATAGTTGGTTGATGGAGTCTGAAGAGTATCTTACTTTTCCCCAAAACCAATCTGAGTTCAAAGGAGGGATTCATCACTATCTTGAGTCCATTGAAGAGGTAAGTTTTCTACTAGGTTGTGCTATGTTTGGTACCTCTTAAGCATGAATTGATACATCGATGAAAACTATAAGAAGAGGAACTTCTGGAGTTTAATTTGTGAAACATGACAAACTCAGAACTACCTTAGTGACATTAGAGATTAGCTTGTTGGTAATTTGGTGGCTTAAATTTTTTCATTATACCTGGGATTCTCTGTTTGGGGGAACAGTGAATTGAGGGAAATTACAAGTTATGGTAGGTGTCTCCTTTTAACACTACCAAATTCATATGGTGTGTACTTCATGTAGTTAGATAATTTTGAGATCTAGATACCGGCTAGTTCAGTAAGCTTGACTCTTATTTTCCAAATGTTATGCCTTGAAAATCTGATGGAGGCAACCCCTTATTACAAAGGTTTATGAGAGAAGAAATAAGGGAAATGGGAATAAGGCTATTTGATGTTAGTTAGAAGTAGTTAAGAGTTAGTTAACATGTCAGTAGAGTTAAGAGTAAAAGAGGTTTGTATTGAAAAAGACATGGGGAGAGAAAGAGGGGTGTGGGAAATATATTACTGGGGAACCAGAGCTGTTCTTTTCTGTAATACCTTTCATATTTGAAATACACATTGTTCATTCTCTTCTGGAAAATTGATCTTTTCTTAGTTTCTTATCCAGGTTCCATAAAAATCATTGTGTTTTATTTTAGCACATAAAAAATTCAGCATTTTAATTTTGCATCATAGAAATATGTCAATTATTATGGCAACCCTGTGCTGCCATTGTCTCATTATTATTGCTTTACTTCCTATGTGGTTTAAACCTCTTCTCAAGTGCAATCCTGCTCGTGTTCTGTACAAGTGTGTAACTATACAACCTTACCCAACTCTCATGAGTCATGATCTCGTGCTTTGCAATTCTTTTATGTAAAACATGGCAATATAGAAAATACTTTCATGTATTGCCAATGTCAAGAACATTGGTTAATGATGGATTATTTCTGTTTCTGAAACAAAACTTATTTTAATTATGTTGAAGAGTCCACATCAACTAGAGATAAAGCCAAAATATTGTATATAAGTGAGAGCAAATCTCACCTTAGACATAAATTTCACTGTCTTAAAATGGTATCAAAGTCATTCAAAATCTATCCTAGTAAAGTTTGTTAGGCCTATCGTGTTACTCGCTATTAGGTTTCCCCTAGTCCAAAAACTTGAGATGTTCAACTCTTGGCGTGAAGGGGTGTGTTAAGGTCAAATTATAGTATATAAGTGAGTGTAAATCTCACTTACAAATCAATTTTGTAAGGTTGAGTTAGAGATAAATTCCACTTCTTTATGAATTTGATAAGATATTTTTGTGACATTCCATGTGTTTTAATACTCTTCTTCATGCTACAGCTTACTTAGCTTTAAGCCTGTTACAAATAAACCCTTTAATAAAAAAAGGAAACTACGTAGATTGAGATTGCAGAATGAAAGAGTTATATTATGCCAATTGGCAAGAAGGCTGAACTATATATCCTAACAATAGATATGATAAAATGAAAATGTATATGACACTAAAATTTCTAGGATTGTATTGTTATAGTTTGTTCAACAAGTTATTGAATAACTTTTGGGCTTTCTTTGTCATGTCAATTTTCAGCGCTTGGTTTTATTTGCATAACTATATATCTGTTTGTATATTCTATAATTGCATTGTGATGGTAATATTGATATTTGTTTATACCAGCTTACAAGTTTCAACTAAACAAAAAAGATTTTGTTACTCTTTATTTGTGTCATCTCGGCAACATTTTGATACTCATTCTGAACTCTATAGATGGTACCAGACATTGAATGGGGTAAAAACATTCGTGTTGTCCTGGACATTGGATGTACAGATTCAAGCTTTGCAGCTGCTCTCCTTGATAAGGAGGTTTTAACATTATCACTAGGATTGAAGAATGACCTAGTGGACTTGGCTCAGGTGGCGCTTGAACGGGGTTTTCCGGCAGTGATTAGTCCTTTCAATAGAAGGAGACTTCCTTTTCCAAGTCAAGTTTTTGATGCTATACATTGTGCAGGTTGCAGCATACCTTGGCATTCCAATGGTTTGTGTTCCTGTCTTCAGTTTCTTGTTTTTGGAAATAGTTTCTCCAAATTACATTTATTTGTTAGAAGAGCAGCTTGAAATTTCCCACTGTTTTTTCAGGTGGAAAACTACTATTGGAGATGAATAGGATTCTAAGACCTGGTGGATACTTTATTATGTCAACCAAACATGACAGCATTGAAGAAGAAGAAGGTTTGGTCTCATGCTTGATTCATAAGTGCCTTCATAAATGCTTGTATATCTGGCAATGCTTTGTGTATATATTAACCTTGCTCTGTATTTTTACATGACAAAAATTATGTCATAAAAGTGACAATTACATATCTTTTCTCTTCCAGCCATGACAACACTGACTGCATCTATTTGTTGGAATGTTCTGGCTCACAAAAGTGATGATGTTGGAGAAGTTGGAGTTAAAATATATCAGAAGCCTGAAGGAAACGACATATACGATCTGAGGAGGAAGAAGATTCCACCACTTTGCAAAGAAAATGAAAATCCTGATGCAGTTTGGTATCCTACTGTAAATATTATTTTGCTAAATTGATCTTCCAGCAGTATATCATTGCTTTCTACAATATGTTCCCAGTTACAATTTGTTTTTGTTTGGTGATGTACTATATTTATGGTTAAAACTTAGAATTGATCATTTGAGCTTCCAAACAAAGCTAGGAAAAGAAGATTATGATTGAACATTATGTTTAGACTTTACATGCTTGGGATACTTCCAAAACCAAACTCATCATTTGTGTGTTTGTGAATCTGTGTACTGCATTTCGTTGCTTGAGTTCATCACATGGTATGGCTTATTTCTAATCAGGTTAATCTCACTCATTAATTGGTAAATTTTCAATATTCTTTGAATAGGTATGTTCCCATGAAGACATGTTTGCACCCTATTCCATCTGGAATTGAACAACATGGGGCAGAGTGGCCTGAGGAATGGCCCAAGAGGCTTGAAACCTATCCTGATTGGGTGAACAACAAAGAGAAAGTGATTGCAGACACCAATCACTGGAATGCTGTTGTTAATAAGTCATATATCAGTGGATTAGGCATTAACTGGACAAGTATCCGGAATGTAATGGACATGAAATCCATCTATGGAGGGTATGCCAGAAAACCAGTTTGAATTTTGTACTCAATTTGAAAAAGTCCCTGTAGATATCATGGATAAGTTCCTTGCATCAATGACTGAGCTGCATTATTCTCTGATACATACTTAATGCATTTCTATTTTTTGTTCATTGCATGATTTCCTACATATGTTTGAAACACTGGCAAAAATGAATTCACAATTCTCCCTTGTAAATTCAGATTGGCTGTAGCTCTCTCTCAACAAAAGGTCTGGGTGATGAATGTAGTGCCTGTTCATGCACCTGATACACTTCCCATAATTTTTGAACGTGGGCTTATTGGTATGTACCATGATTGGTGTGAGTCATTTGGCACTTATCCAAGAACATACGACCTTCTGCATGCTGATCATTTGTTCTCACGGCTCAAAAACAGGTATTATTGGACAAAGTCTTGACATTTTGCGATGCATGCTTTTTCTCTAGATACTCAGGAGTGAACTTTAAACCTAACTCAACCCTAAAAATCAGCTTGTAAGCTCATCTTATCTTTAGAATAGACTTTGAATGGTTTTGATTCCATCTTAAAAGGTGAACTTTAAACCTAACTCACCCCACAAAACCAACTTGTAAGATGAAGTTTGAATCCACTTATATATTATAAGCTTGTCTCTAGTCGATGTGTGATCTCCATCGGTTTGTAGTGAAATTAGAAGTACTTATGACAGTTTTAGTGGTAAAACTACATGCTTAAGATCAGTTCCATGTTCTTGAAACAATTGTTTTGCAGGTGCAAGCAGCCTGTGTCCATTGTTGTTGAGATGGACCGTATAACAAGGCCAGGAGGTTGGACAATTATACGTGACAAAGTTGAAATTCTAAATCCTTTGGAAGAAATATTGAAAAGCATGCAGTGGGAGATTAGGATGACTTTTGCTCAGGATAAAGAGGGTATCTTGTGTGCACAGAAAACTTTGTGGAGGCCTTAAGTCTCTGTTATATGCAATTTTCTTCTTCTGTAACACATCCACCATAACCAAAAGTGCTGATATATCATTTGTTGTATTATTACCATCATCTTCCTTCTACCTGAAATCATATGAATGAAGGAGTTTTTACAGGCATCTTTCATGTAACAAATCCATTTTTTTGAACCATTGAGCATACTCAAGGGAATATATTCCATAACCAAAGTAGTATGAGGAGGATTCAAACCATAAATCACTAAACCAGACTACTACTTCTGTCAATTGATATTGATTCATCTCATGAATACATTATTGATCAATAATGTATTTACTTAATAGGTTCTTCTGAGATCTTAAAAAATTGACTATAAAGTTCATTAGAATTAATTTAAAGGAATTTGGTTCGATTAGTTTTACCAAATTTATAAGAAGGCACAAGTTATATATATATATATATTTATATATATATATATATATATATATATATATATATATATATATATATATTTTTAAATATATTATTATATAAATATTTATTATTTTTTTTATATTTTTATTTATATTTTTATTTATATTTTATGCTTCAAACATTCCATTGTAAAAATTTAATTCATTTTTAACATTGTTATAATTAAGTTCTTATAAGTTATTTGAATGGTTCAATTTTTTGAAATTTGGTGAAACAAAGAAGGAAGTGAGATTTGGATTTGAAAAAAAGAAGGAAAATTTGAATTGATAATTTAGACTGTTCATATAATTTAAATTTGTCGAAAATTTGTTTGTAATAACTTAAAAAAAAAAATATCAAATTGAAGTAAAAGAGTATAGAAAGATAAGAAATGGTCATGAATCATAGTAGTGAAACTAAACAGTGTAGTTAAGTTTGCAATTAATTATAATTAAATGTTTTGTACTTTTTTAAAACAATGACATTATATATATTAGTGTAAACACAGACGCAAATAGCGTCTGTGTGTACGTATTTTTTAAATATGAATTATATTATATTAGTAGATGATAATAGTATAATGTTATTAAGTTAATATATAAAATAAATGTATATTTATTAAAAATAAAATGAAATAAATAGAGAGAATAATTGTTGATGAATAAAAAAAAAGATAAACAGTTTTATAAAAAATAGATAAAAATAATTATTAATTTTAAAAAATGAATAAATAATAATATTGTTGTATATTTGGTATTAAGAAATGTGGACACAAAAGAGATAATCATCTTTATATATTATTATAGATACGTTTAATACATTATTACAAGACATGTAAAATGGTTATAAATTAGGCTAAAATATTGTGGTATTATTAAAAATTACCCTAAAGTAGTTATAAATAGTAAGTTTTATTGAAAAAGAATTGAGTGAAGCAAAAATGTACTAAAATATATATTTTTATTACATAAAGAGTTTTATACTAAAATTACATAATATAATTTTAATTTTAATTTACAATGATAACAAAAGAACCGGGCCTGCAACTCTAAACCCCGGCCCATAAACCTTTTTGGTGTCGCTGGTTCCTCCGATGGTATTGGCCGCTGCAAACAGCTTCCGAAACAGATCGATGAATTAAACCGTGTTCAAGGACCCTTCATTTCGCTCCATTTTTCAATAACAAATTTTCTCTCCCAAATCTTCATTTTCTACTTCATCAATGTCGATATCAAATTCATTATCCTCAGTTCCCGCGCGTCTCACACTCCTCGCCCTCTTCTCCGCCACCACCTTCTATTGTCTCTACAAATCTCGTCGTTTAAGATACCTCAAACTATCCTTAAACCCTAACCCTAAACCTAAACCTAAGATCATATTCCTCTCAGAAACCGGAACCAGCAAAACCCTCGCTCTCCGCCTCCACCGTCTCCTCGCCTCTAGCGGCGTCGCATTCGACGTCGTCGATTCGCGGCATTACGAACCCGAGGACCTGCCCAAGGAGACGCTTCTCCTCCTCGTTGCCTCCACGTGGCAGGACGGCGCACCGCCATCTGCCTCCCGTTTCTTCGCCACGTGGCTCGCGGAAGCTGCCGCCGATTTTCGCGCCGGCTCCCTCCTCCTCTCGAACTGCCGTGTAGCAGTCTTTGGCGTCGGTAGCCGAGCCTACGGCGAATCCTTCAACGCGGTCGCGAAGGGCCTCGCGACGCACCTGAGGGAGCTCGGCGCCAAGGAGGTGGTTCCGCTTTGCGAGGGGGATGTTGACGGTGGTGACCTGGACAAGGTTTTCGATCGGTGGTGTGAGAAGGTGGTGGCCGTTTTGAAAGGAGGTGGTGTTGCGGAATGCGATGATGATGTTGGTGGTGGTGCTCTGGAATATGGCGTGTATTCGAGTTCTGAAGAGGAGTCTGATGTGGAGAGTGAGATTGTTGATCTTGAGGATATTGCTGGTAAAGCTCCTTCACGGCGGAAGGCAGTGGCTAATGGGGAAGAGAGTAATGGGAAATTGAGTGGCAGAAAGGAAATGGTGACCCCGGTGATTCGAGCAAATTTAGAGAAGCAGGTATACAGTCTGAATAATGTCATAATGTCACATTGCGTGTTGTGTGTTGATTAGTGAGTGATGGCTTAGTTTTCTGTCTGAACTTTGGTAGATGAGACGTAGGCCTAAGTTCTATTTTTGAAATGGCTTTATTCGAGGGTTACCGATTTGCAGGGGTATAAAATCATTGGGTCGCATAGTGGCGTCAAGATTTGTAGATGGACCAAGGCGCAGCTTCGTGGTCGAGGTGGTTGCTATAAGCACTCGTTTTATGGAATCGAGAGTCACAGGTAATGGCAAGTTTACATGCTATTCATTTTATGCTATATGTCTAGGTATGTTTCATGTCATAACATTATATTTTAGCTGGAACTGTAGGTGATTGATTTCTTTATCTTATTCATTCCCGCTGAATTTAAAGATGGAGTTCATTATTTATGTTGGTATGAGATTTTCTGCATCGTTGGATGCTCTAATTTAAATTTCACACACAAGAAAGGTAATGAATGGACACGGAAGAGGAAAGAAAGAGGATGTACCTTGATTTGAAGATAACTTTGGGCTGTAATATAATAGTTTGGCTTTTGAAAAGTGGGGTGGACTTGTAATTACCGTTCCACATCATCTGGAATTTGGCCATACAGTGGAATGCTTTATCCTGTCCATACATCTGAAATTAGTTGTGGAGTTTTCATGTTCTTGTCAAAAAAGTGGATTAGTCATTTGTTTTACATATTGCTGGGCATATTTTAGCTGCCTAATTCACTATTTCAATTTTTTTGAGTTGATACAGATGTATGGAGGCAACACCTAGCTTGGCATGTGCAAATAAATGTGTTTTCTGCTGGAGGCATCACACAAATCCAGTAGGGAAAAGTTGGCAATGGCAGATGGATGATCCGATGGAGATTGTAAATTCTGCAATAGACCTCCATAAAAATATGGTTAAACAAATGAAAGGAGTTCCTGGTAAACTTATGTACCTATGCTGCAATCGGTTTGAATTATAATGATATTTGTTATATAATGGACCTACATAGGGGATTGGTCAGTAATGAGCAGATAAAGTAGCCCTTGATCATATCCTGTGTACTATCAGTCAATATGCTCTAATTGAAAGCGTCGGGCACACTAAAGATATGTTATAGTGAAGAAGTTTAGATGGAAAGAGGGGGTAGTGGTAAAGGTTTCATTTCAAGTAAATATTGTCTTGTTTGAAAACCTCTTTTAAATGAGAGATCATCATGTAACCTTTCAATCCCTTGGTAAGACTCTCGTAATTCAAAAATGGAAATTTATCTGTCCCTCCATTTAAGCCCTGCCCTCAATCAAAACCTAAATTATGATGTCTTTGAGAAAAACTTCCAATTTTGATCATTTATTCAGTGGTTGTATTCTTATATGAACATTATTGAATCTAGGTAGCATAGCATCTCGAAATGCCTGGGCATTTGTATGGTGACAAAGCCCATTTTGATGTATTAATTCCCATATTTATGCTTTGTACAAGTACCTTGCAATGTGTGCATTCTGAATGATGTTGTAGATATTAGCTTCAGAGCAACTCCACCGTTCTGAACATCACTGTGTTCATTGATTAATTTCTCAAGTGCCTCATTTAACTTTTTCTAGGAGTCACCTTGGAGCGATTAAATGAAGGTCTCTCACCTCGTCATTGTGCATTATCTCTTGTTGGTGAACCAATAATGTATCCAGAGATAAATGCACTTGTGGATGAGCTGCACAAAAGGAGGATTTCCACTTTTCTAGTTACAAATGCACAATTTCCCGATAAAATTAAATCACTGAAACCGATTACCCAGGTATTGCATCATTTAGAGATATTAAATTATGCTCGTGCTGGTTTTGTTAATGCTAGTCAAACCAAATTATTCTTGTTCCGCCTTGCAGTTATATGTCAGTGTGGATGCTGCAACAAAGGACTCTTTGAAGGCAATTGATAGACCACTATTTGGCGATTTCTGGGAGCGATTCATTGTAAGTATTCCCTGTACAGGTGTATTAATAAGGTGCAGAGAATTACAGAGATGTCTTTTTTTGTTGTCCAAGAGATTTTTTATAGGATCCTTAGTTCCCACCATGATTACCAACTTTAAAGCATGGATATAGTAATGGATCCCAAAAAAGAAAACTGTTTGTGTTAGTAGTCTGCGAGTAGCTAATCATATTGTCAAAATTGGATACGGAATCTTTCTTTTGGAGATTTAGACAAGTTAATCATCATACTGGCAATAGTCTGATGAGTGTATCTACTAGTATGGAAAATGAACGAGTTTCTTGAAGTAGACTTCATAATAAATTAAGGATATAAAAGGAATTCAGCTATTAATACATCTGAAAAGGAGTATATGGTTCTTTTGGAGATAATCACAGACAAGTTAATCACCATACTGGCAAAAGCCTGATGAATGTATCTACGTGGATGGAAAATGAACGAGAGTCTGGAAGTAGACTTCATAATAAATTAAGTGTATAAAAGGAATTTAGCTATTAATACATCTGAAAAAGAGTCTGTTATGATTCTTATAATTGAAACAAGAAGTACACCGCTGATTTGTTTCTTATAAGGACTAGAGGAGTATTTATTTTGTCAGAACCCCTCTACTTTCACTATAAATACTAGTTGTAATAGACACTATTTAATTACAGAAAAAATACAACTAATTGAGTTTCTTTTTCTTTTTTTGTTGGATTTAATCTTACCACGTGGTGTATACTTTACCCGCTTGATCAGTTTATCTATGTATGTTCATAACTATCTGCCAGGATTCCTTGACTGCTTTGAGGGAAAAACATCAGCGAACTGTATACCGCCTGACCCTGGTGAAAGGTTGGAATACTGAAGATGTTGATGCTTATTCTAAGCTCTTTAGTATAGGAGATCCTGACTTTGTTGAAATCAAGGGAGTTACGTACTGTGGCTCGTAAGTCACTGCACTTTCTCCCCTATACTCCAACTTGGTTTAGTTTGAGACCCTCTTTTAAATGACAACGTACTCTTCACAGGTCCACTACATCAAAACTGACTATGGAAAATGTCCCTTGGCATACTGATGTGAAAGCTTTTTCAGAGGCCCTAGCTTTGAAAAGCCAAGGAGACTATGAAGTTGCATGTGAGCATGCTCACTCGTGCTGTGTCCTCTTAGCAAAAACTAACAAGTTCAAAATCGATGGGCAGTGGTATACATGGATAGACTATGAAAAATTTCATGATTTGGTAAGTATCCGAGTCCCACTTTCTTTGTCACAAATCTGGATTATTTGTTTATGAAATTTACCCTCAATTTGTTTTCAGGTGGCATCTGGAAAAACTTTTGACAGCAGAGATTACATGACTGCCACGCCATCCTGGGCTGTCTATGGATCGGAGGAAGGTGGATTTGATCCGGGGCAAGTGAGATATAGGAAAGAGAGACATCACAAGTCGAGCCGCAATCAATCAGGTTAGACATGTGAGAAAGAGCTTTTGGCCACTGACATTCATTTTCCTGTTGATCTTTCTTCTTCAGTGTATAACTCATTAGGTTATACAGCATACTTCAATGGGATAGTTTTGTAATACATGGCTTCATACATAGGCTAGTACAATTTCAGTGTATTTAAGCCTTTAAGCCCCCAAGTTTTCCCAATTGCACGTTAAAAGAATATTATATTTTCCGTAATTACCTCAAATTTTGGATGTCAATGTTGTAGTCGCAGAAGCAACTTGTTTTTGATATTGAGATCTGTAGAATATGTTTGAGTTTATGCTGTACAAAGCATTGCTTAGTGTTGCTCTGTTGTAATATTTTTGGAACTCTTTTAGTTATATAGCCTTCCAGGAGAGGAAGATTAGGTGGAAATATTATAATGCAATGCAAACATGTAGATTGTGCAAATCTCGAAGTAATATTATAATGCAATGCAAACATGTTGATAGTGCAAATCTCGATCTTCGATTGGTAGTTTAAGTTTTAAATTATTATTGTACTGTTAATGTAGTTCAAATATTGTCGAATAACCAACGATGTTAGTTATTGACTAAAATGTCATCTTCTACCCAAATACCCACAATTTCACTATTGTATAAAAAATTGAACTTCTTTGGTCCTTGAAAGATTCTATTGATCATTTGTCTCTTAATCATGTTTCTCTATAAATAGTGAGAATGGAAATTCAAATTAATGATATTATTAAAAAAGCTCAAGCTATGTCAACTTCCTGCGAACGACAATTGGGGAATAAATGCCGAATGGTGTTAAATTGAAGCCATTGTTCTCACTCTTAATTTATGACTTTGAAGTCAAAATATCCAAATCCTAAGCAGTTTCCCGGATGCTGCGTCACTCCCTTCATTCATATGCAGTGCATTTGTGGGATTGTTGGACGAGTCAGTCATATCTATTAGTGCTACCCCCACTTCATTGTACCAATATAGCATTTTAATACTTTTTACCATCCGTGATTTTTGTTGGTCTCATTCTGAGATCTTTTTCATATTTTAACTCAGTATGTGTTTTCACCTGAGATCTTTCAAGAAACATTATTTTTCATTTTTTTTTTTGCTAGTATTACAATTCAGATTTCCCTTTTCTCCCAAAACATGCTTTCACACTGCAAGTACTATGTTCTGTCAATTTTCCATTACCGTCCATTTCAATTATAATCCATTTGCATCAATCTTTCAGCTGAAGACAACTTTGGACCACTACAGAATCTTCTGATTTAAAGCTTAATTCTCATCAATATAAGTTGCTTTTGTTTTTAGTTTTCAATATTAATCGTGCACTCGAATAAGCTGAGAAATGATAGTGTGGATTTCCGCTTTAAATCTGTATGCTCTCTCAAACACGAGAACGATAAAATGTCAGAGCAAACCTCTGAATAAGAATAAAATTCTCATCTTGCTTGGAAACACGTTTTAAAAAAATCCTAGAAGTTAAGAAATGTTTTTATCAAAATTGGTGCGTGATTGTTTGTTCTTAAATAAGTTTATAGAATGAAAAGTAAAATTTTGTAGGAGAATTTAGTTATGTAGTGGAAGCTGTCCAGCTTGAATAGGATTGCCTATGCGATGCATGTGGACTATGTCAAAACTTCCATGAAGAAAAAATGGACATGTAGTACAATATTCTTGTCCCCCAATAAGTTATTTAAACCAATAATTTCTCTTGCACAGCACTGTATTGGTCATTCTAATTAACACATTTTAAAATCTTTATCTCTTCTCCAATTGGGACAAAAGTTAAATACAAATAGGGTAAATAACAAACTTGACTAACCATGCAAGGATCACCACTGAATTTGACTAGAAGACATGACTAAGAGCACTGAACAAAAACATACTACGACTCAAATAAAGTCCTTTCTGACAAAAGAAACTGCTACTTAGCTAAAAGTTCAATAATTGATTGAAAGTTGAAAAGTGGTTCTATTTTTTTTTTAAAAATTAGGTGAAAGTTGAAGATGTTAAATTAACTTGTCTAACTCTTTAAAAAAATTAATTGATAAATTATTCAATAAATATATAATAATTTTTATTTAAATTTTTAATCATTTGTTTATGTAGCTTTAGCTTTAGCTTTTGGTTACTTTTTGATTTTTCTTTTATTGAAATTCCATGTAAGTTATTAGAAAAAATATATATATAAACGGGGCGTAGCAGCTTAAATAAAGAAAAAGTATGCTAAATTTTACCAATAAAAGGGAGAAGTATATTAAAGGGAAGTGTCAGAAATTTTATTGAAATAATGGGAACTATTAAGGAGTAATATTTTAACCTAATTAAATGATATTTTTATCTAGCACTTTGTTCTGTTCAGCTAAACTTTACAAAGTCCTCCCAACTCCAAATGCAATTCTAATAGTATAATAATATACATGATTGTAGAACAATTCAAGTGGAACACGTGATAACATTACTTGCACGTAGAACCATTTTTTCCAATCGGTCCCACAACTTTATAATAGGTTTTTGTACTAACTTTACACACTGGACTGAACTATTTTAGAGGAAAATAACAAAATTGTTGAAAACAGTAAAATAAAGTTATTATTGAAAACTATATACAAAATAAAACTAGTACTTTAATCTATGTATGCTCTGGACAAGTATTTATTCTTATATCACTAAGTTCATAATATAAATTTTAATATACATAAATATTAATAAAAAAAGATTATTAGACTACAATAACCTTATCTTACCTTTCCTATTCTCACTGAATGGTTGACCTTGCTGTGAACAATGTTTTCTAAAATCTAATTATCATAACATGGTCCACACCTCTGTTTAGACAGCTAAATTATTTTATTTATTACTAAATATTGCTAAATGCAACGCAAAGTATACTTAATCATCACATTCAGTGGTAATAAATGCAAAATGTGTTAGATTTTCTTGTTCTTTATCACAGTCAAAGCATTGTACTAAGTCACCATTTGTTCCACATTTGCCATGTAAAATTAAAGGAGAAAAACGTCACACGTCACTTAAAAAGTTTAGCATGGAAAGTAATGAAAACAAGTTGTAGGACAATGATGGAATCTCTCTCGTTCATTGGACCAACCATAGGTTTCACAAATACCAACAAAGGTGAAAACTAGCTTGTCAAACACAAAATTCCACCTTAGTAATAATAATCATCGTCCAAAACATCACATAAACTATGTCGATCATTCTTCAACAGACAAAAGTTTAATGGACAATTAATAGACAAAGGTTAAACAACAGATTTTTAAGAAAAACTATCAGAAAACATCACTTAACTTGTTCTGTTATATTCATCCACATGCATGGAAGATCACAAAACATTTCCTATGACAGCAAAAACCAACAAAATAGATTTTCAAACGTTTGAGAAAAGTATGAATAAAAAAGGATTGGTTTGGTTTGTGTTAATGCCGAAAGTGGTGTTAACTTCCAACCATCCTTATCATTCATTGGTGTGCTTAAGCGGCTACTGCATTATTCATTGGTACGTGACACTCACATTCTATGTTATGCTTCTCTCTCTTTTTTCTTCTCAACTCAATCACCCTTTTCCAATAAATAAAACAGTACCTTCAATTTCTACAGCTGCAGACAGAATCATCATAAGACAGCAATAACAGCAATCAAACTGTATAAAACCACATAATAACTAACATCAAATATCAAGCAGTAACATCAAATACCATGTTGTTATATTTCATATTAAGAGGTAAAACACAGTAAAAGAAAGCCATGGTTTATGTACAACTATAAGCTAAACTGAGACCTCTGGAAGATAAAAAAAAACACTCAACAAGGATGTTTTTTCAGCACAACTATGGTTGATAGTTGCAGGCAATCAACATAAACAACACACTCAGACAAGAACATCTTATAATTTTAACTTTCTTTTCTGCGTGAGTGAAGCAATGGATAGTAATATTCAAGTTGAACCAAAGAAACCAGTAACTGAAGTCATGGAACCATAGTACAGCACATATCTTTCAAACAAAGATAAGATAAATCAAAACCACCGACTTACAGCGAAGAGAAAAAGCAGCAGAAGGTTAACCAATAACTCTTCAAGTGTTTCTATTGACACTTGTGTTCCCCAACAACAACAGCAGCATCAATATCAGTTTCGATACCGATTCTCTAAATAACAAAAACATGGCAAGACCAAGGAACCAACCAAGAATCAATCACTTAATGGAAAAAGTTGAGTGAAAGAAAGAAACTATGAAAGAGAAAAAAGAGCAATGATTATATATATTAGCTACTCTTTCTGGGTTTGCTTTTCCTCCTAGCTCTGCTTCTGGATGGCTCCACTTTTGGGAGTTGCATCTCTTCTTGTTCTGCAACCCTCATGCATGCTGCTGATGATGTTCCCTCTTCCTCGTTGGTTGTAACTTTTTCCATTGAACTCTCTGTGCCTTGTGCTGACAAAGAACCTCCTCTATTCTGCTCTATCACTTGTGCCTTCTCCTCTTCATTTTCTTCCATCTTTACAATAGCCTTACGAGGTCTACCTCTCTTTCTAGGAGCCTGAGGTTGAGGTTGAGGTTGAGGTTCTGCTTCTTGTTGCTCTTTCTCATCATCTATGGTTGATGATGCTTCAGCTATTGCCACAGAAAGTTCCTTAGTTTTCTGTGGCTTTTTCTTGCCCATCATCAATACTCACAATCTCTTATTTCCAAATTTTCAATTCAGAGAGATCACTGAAGTGGATATGATAGGAAGAAAAAAAGATGATTCTGTTTGTAATGCAAAATACCTTCTCTCTCTCTATTTTGCAATATGTTAAAAGCAAGAAGACCAATATCTTTGACCAGAATCCCGGTTCTGGAAACTCTATAAAGGCAAGGCCTTTGTAAACTATAGTGGCATAAAAAAACAAAGGACTATAGGTCTTCATTCGGGTGGCAATTAAATAAACCATTCATAGCATCATCTTTCACTTTCCTTTTTTGTCCATTCATTCCGTCTAGTGTCATTCCAATTTATCTACACTACACAGCAGAAAAAAAAGAAAAACAAACAAGTAGCAAAAAGAGAGAGAAAAGGAAGTAGATATGTTAATTGCTTATGCTACTAGAAGAAAGTAGAGTAGTAGTAGTAGTAATAGACAGTGTGTGCAGAAGGGTAAACAGAGATGAGAAATGAAGAAGGTTTTTCTTTGTCCTTGACTAACCCAGAAGAAAGTGTGGTGAGTGAAATGTGAGAAGAAAAGTAATAAGAGGATTAACCATGGTTAAGGGTGTGGACCAAAGAGGTGATGGGAAAAGGGCATGTGGGGTTTTTACGAAGGGGTAAGGTAGCCAGATTTGGTGTGTGTGTTGTACTACTCACACCCAGTGTTCCAGTCTGACCACTTGTGTTGCTTCCCGGGTTTCGCGTCCTTACTCTTCTGCAGCTTTAAATGTTCTGTGTCTCACTATTTTTCAGCACCATTTTCACTCTCAACTCTATCTTCAATCATTCATCCATCATCTTTCTAAAAAATGCTACTTCTTCTAATACCCTCATCATGTCTCTATAAACCACCTTAATGCAGTTCATTACAATCTGTTTCTTTCTACCATTTCATTGGATTTTGAACTCATAATGTGATACCCTTTTGTGCAAACATTGTAATGGATTCAACCGTTGTTTCTTTCTGAACTATTAATTTAAGTGAAACTTGTTATTCGACAAGCTCATAAGACAGGTTTTTGTTTTTTGTTAAAACTGTGGATCAACGTCATCATTCAGAGCTTACACATTAGTATTCTTGGACGTATTCGAGTCTCTTTTAATTATAAAAGTTAATAAACACAGCATTATGATTATGCAGAAGAGATTAAAGAAAACCAGATACATATGTAATGGTTGTGGTCCATGTGTGATAATAATTTGAATATTATAAGAAGAGAGTAAGAAAAAAAGATGTTTTCTGTGGGAAGTTGAATCTGGCAAATGATAAACGGACGATAGAAAAAACACACGAGTGTGTGAGGGACCAAACTAGCGATGTATGACACTGTTTTGGCTTTTGACAGTGTTATCAGATATATATATATATATATATATATATATATATATATATATATATATATATATATATATATATATATATATATATATATATATATATATAAAAGAGAGAAATA
>Ga0214543_1004080_pt1 | contig 27916 bp, 13 predicted proteins | sample CNSS2metaG_FD_160094 | JGI IMG/M metagenome (GOLD analysis project Ga0214543, IMG submission 160094) | Root nodule microbial communities from cowpea collected in UCLA plant growth center, Los Angeles, California, USA - CNSS2 | ecosystem: Host-associated > Plants > Roots > Nodule | place: USA... | reverse complement strand
ATATTGACACCACTCTCAACCCAAAACCTTAAGGCAATGGGTTTATGGGTCTTTATTCTTATATAGTGCTCTACTCTCTCATTTCTAGCCAATGTGGGACTTAGAATCACACTTGGATTCCTAACAAGAAGAATTATGACTATGGTGTTCTGATCTTTCTCCTCACCTTTAATCTGATAACTGTATCAAGCTATCGCATTGATGATGTTTGGGGCATTGCACAAGATCGTATTTTCACCATTGCCATAGGTTGTGCCATATGTCTTGTGATGAGCATATTGGTGTTTCCAAACTGGTCAGGGGAAGACCTGCACAACAACACCATATCAAGGCTTGAAGGCTTGGCCAACTCCATACAAGGTAATTTCAATGAACACATACACACTGAAAGTTTGTGCAGAACAAACAACTGTTGAAGATTATCACTCATGGCTAAAACAATCACGCAGTCTGTGTCAGGGAATACTTTAATGATTCTGAAGAATCGGCATGTCAAGATGATTCATCTGAGGATCCTATTTACAAAGGTTACAAGACTGTTTTGGATTCCAAAACAACCGATGATACACTGGTAATTCAGTGCCTCTTTCCTCCTATGTGAAACAAAACATGTCCGAAATTATTAGTGATTTGTGATTGAAGTTCATGTGTTGATTGTTGTGTGGAAAACAGGCATTACAAGCAAGCTGGGAACCAAGATACTTAAGATATTGCCACAGAATCCCATGGCATCAATATGCAAAAGTTGGAGCTGCACTTCGCTATTTCAGTTACACTGTTGTTGCACTACATGGATGTCTGCAATCTGAAATTCAGGTACTGATCAAATCATCTAGAAAAAAACAAAAAACAAACACTTAAGAAAGCGAGTTTGTCTATTGACTAAACTTTCAATCCAAAAGATAAATGTAAATCAAAAGCATATTACTCCCTCAGAAATTTCTGATGTGATGCTTGTTACCATAATCTTATTATTTATCTATTAACACTTACTTCATCAGACACCAAAATCAATTCGTGCACTCTACAAAGACTCTTGCATCAGACTTGGAGAGGAAGTTTCGAAAGTATTAAGGGAACTTGCCAAGAGCATAAGGAACAATCGTAAGTTCTGCCCTGAAATACTCTCCAACAACCTCAAAGAAGCATTACAAAACCTCAACAGTGCCTTGAAATCACAACCACAACTTATACTAGGCTCGAGGAATAGTCCAGCCACAAACACCCCAGTTCAAGCAGTTCAACACCATGACCAAAAGCTTGAAGAAGACACCAGAACCTCATTACCGGGTATTAAGAATACTGGTTCTTCTTCTCGGCTTGGGTGTAGATCCAGAGAGCAGTCTCGGGAGCTTACAAAGAAGGTTTTAAGGACACAACTGAGTAAGGTTGCCATAGTAAGCCTTGAGTTCTCAGAAGCATTACCCTTTGCAGCTTTCACTTCTTTGCTTGTGGAGATGGTGGCCAAACTCGATCGCGTCATGGATGAAGTTGAAGATTTGGGCAGAATGGCACAATTTAGTGAGTACGAAGATGATGGAAACGATCATAAGATTGTTGTGACTTGTGAGAATCAGAGTGGCGTTGCTTCTGCTGGATCAGAGTAGTTAGAAGAATTCAGAGGAAGTGCTTTGGCACATTCTTCATCTCAACTATTATGCATGCATGCATGCAAGCATACGACGTTCGTGTGTGTAGAGAAACAAATTGCTCGTCCTTTTTGGTGTAGAAGGTGTACCTAAAATGCTTCCACAATAATGTACCCTTATGGGCAAAGTGAAGTCCTTTTTGATATAGCTAGCATCATCATTTAGTTTACAACAAAATATTTTTGATACAATTTTATTATGAGTCATAATATTTTGAACGAGAACTTATTATTATGATGATGTAATAATATACATTCCAGTGATAATATCATTTTTATATTCTATCATATATGAAAAATAAGTTATTAAAATATATCTTCCTTTTATTAATAAATTATGCAGGAGGGCAATAATGTAGTTTTTGAGTATTTTCATTTAAAATATGTACTAAAATAAATGAACAACTCTGCTAACACGTATTTTAGATTGCAAGATAACAATGTCTATATTACGGAATCATTGCTGAAACCACCCTCGTTTTTTCTTCAGTTAATAATTCACACGACATTTTAATATGTGACAGTTTTATTATAGTAATTTTTTCTTTTTATGAATTTGTTGGTTTCATCTGATTATCCATTTTGGTTACAAAAATAATATAATATTAATTTCATTTTTAAAATTAGAATTTACAAATCAAAATGTTCGACAAACTTTCAAGTCATTGATACCAAGGCCCATATCGAATAAATGAGAAAACAACTTTTATAACTATTATAACTGATTACGTTTTCTCTGGACCTTTTCAATCACCTTCTCTATCTAAGGATCTATTTGCTCATTTGACTAGTTTCTCAGATATGTCTCACCTTTTTCTACTTAGCAAAATCAGAGTGAAGTTGTTTTAATTAATACCTACTTAAATAGTTCAATTGTTTAATTTACATGTTACTAAATCGATCTTCATAATTAATTAGATAACAAAATTGTTGATGAACGTTTAAGATGACTAATTTTCTGTCAGTCCATTAACCCAATAAGCATGATTCCTTCAAAAAAAAATACTAGTTTTATGTTGACTTCACCTTTTGAACCAGCCTTGCTAGCCACTGTGAATAATACTAATTACACTGATTTTTTTTATCATACATAATCATTAGTACTGTTCATAGGATTTGTTTTGATCTGGAATTATTCATATGATTATTATGTTTCAAAGCATATTAAATACATACTATTCGTTGCCAGTCAACTCAGTAATAAAGACCTGATTCCAAAATTTAGTAAGGTTTTCAATTCTTTGCATACGTCAGTGCATGTTTCATTAACAAAAAAAAAATGAAACATTTTCAATGCTTCTGTTGTTTTAAGATGCTTAGAAGAAAATATTATTAAAACAAATTAAGTTCCATTACTTATTAACATTAGCCATTTAAAAGACTTTAAAGTATAAGATTTAGAAAAACTCACTCGAGACCCTTTTCACATCAGTAGCATATTATGTAACAGTGGCATAAAATTTCAGTGACTAGTAATAGCAGACAATAGAAAAGTGGATACCACAGTTGGAAAATTGTCTCTTTCTTGATTTTGTTAGGAATACGTCTCTTTCCATCAGACTTCCCAAGCAAATTTGATATCTGAAACAAACAAAAACTATCAGAGTTTGATTTCAATACGTAACTGGAAAAAAAAAAAAAAGTAGATGGAATAAAAGACGAGATATCCAAAGAAGAAAGATAAGAGGAATTGGAATCAGCTCCTTGACTTGGTCCAAGATAGGATAAGACGAATGTTATTGTTATTATAAGGTTCCATGTTGCAGTGCAACTCCACTGCAACTGAAAATAAGCAACAATGGGAGAGGTTAAAGTGCTTGGGTTTTGGTCTAGCCCTTTCGTTCATAGGGTGATATGGGCTCTGAAGTTGAAGGGCATTAGTTATGAGTACATAGAGGTTGACAGACACAACAAAGGTGACCTACTTCTGCAATCAAATCCAGTTTACAAGAAAGTCCCAGTGCTTATTCATGGAGGCAGAGCCATTGCAGAGTCTACGATCATCCTTCAATACATCGAAGACACATGGCCCCATAACCCATTGCTGCCAAAAGACAACCATCAGAAGGCCTTGGCTCGCTTTTGGATTAAATTTGGAGAAGATTCGGTATTCTTATTTCATTTCTATTACTGTATGTACACAACTTTCTTTCGGTAATATTCTCATACAGATGGTGTGCTTTTGATTCTCTAGATCGCCTCAATCACTGATCTGTTTCTCCGACCCTGTAAAGATGAACAAGAAAGAGCAAGTGCATGGAAAAGGGCACAAGAAACTGTGACAGTAATCGAAGAGCAAGGTCTAGGGGACGAGAAATTCTTCGGAGGCAACAACATTGGAATGGTGGACATAGCATATGGATGTCTGAGCCATTGGTTGGAAGGGTTGGAGGAAATTGCTGGGAGGAAATTAATTGAACCCAACAAATTTCCTCGGTTGCATGCGTGGACTCAAAACTTCAAACAAGTTCCTGTCATCAGAGAAAACCTTCCAGATTATGGAAAATTGTTGATACATCTTCAATGGCGCATGCAGCAATAACTTCAAGAACAGTAGAATAAACAACTCAGAAGAGTTGTGGTTACAGTATCATCGTGTGTTCAAACTTGAGAAATTTCAATGAATAATTGAAATAGAATGAAATATAATTTAATTTTCTTTATTTATGGTATGAGAGAATATGTTTTCTTTCTCTGTTAAAAAAAAAGTTAAATAATGCGTTTATGTGTTACTTTTTTTTTGTTTATTTAGATTTTGTAATATTTTTATCTTCCAAAAAGTTTTCAAACATCATGTTTCATTCTATTCGGCACAAGAAATTAATCGATCCTATAATTAATGCAAATGTGTATAATTATTTATAGGACTGTTTTTAGTCTATGAAGTTAGATCTAAAATTGGAATTTGTCCCTAGTTGAAATTTTGATAAATTTTAGTTCATAAACTTTAAGAATGAATAAATATAGTTCTTTTAACACAATTTTGTTAATTATTTTTTTTAGGTTTTGAACGCATTTTTTAGTACGAGAATGTGTCAAACGACATAAACAATTCCAATATTAACATGAAACACATTTCACATGTTAAAAAAATCAACGTAATTGGGTTAAAATGATTATATTCATTCATTTTTAAAATTTATAAATCAAAATTTATTAAAATTTCGATCAAAAACAAATTCTAATCTTTGGTCAAAGTTCATGAAGTAAAAACATACTTAACCCTTATTTATAAAATACCATAGAGGGAATAATAAGAAACACAACAACCTAAATAAATAATACATGTATTTGTTTATACAGGTGCATTTTTTCATAAATCCTATATCTTAAATCTTAAATCCTAAGTTTTAAATCTAAGTTATTAACTACAACTAAATTTTAACATAATTCAATTCTGAATAAAAAAAATATAGATCAAAAGTTTGATTAAATACCCTTTTGTGAATTTCCACCTCTCATATCCTCCTTGAAAGCATGAAAACTTCATTTCGTATATTTCAGAAATCTTGTTCCAAAAATCTTATTGTGATTTTTTCTTTTTTCTTTTTTTAAATCACAATCTATAAATCATGTTTTGAAAATTATGGAAAGTTTGTTTTGAAAACTTTTTAGATTTGACAACGTGGAAGTAACTTTTACAAGATAAAATAGTCATTTTAAAAGTTGGTAGGTACATGAAGAAATTTGTGGTGCAGGAAGAAAAAGATAAAGTGGTACCCAGGAAACTGTAAAACTGAGTGTGTGGGTATTTGTGAGTATCTGAGATGTGGGCTAGACGGTGGACAGAATTGGACTTTTCCCTCCATCTCCAAACATTTATCTTTTTTCACGTCCAAAATTTTTTAAAATTTTTATTTGACTCTCAATTAAAAATAATTACTTTTTTTTTTCTGTTTTACTTGAATTTTTATTTTGACTCTCAATTAAAAATAATTACTCTTTTTTCTCTTTAACGGATTTACTTTCAAGTATTTTTTTGGTAGATGTGAATATCAAGTATCTTATTTTATTTTATTATATAAATGTCGATATTCAGTACTTTTTTAAATTCTCTTTGTTATAAATGTCTAATATCTGATATTATGATTTTTTTTAAATGTATAAATATTTAAATTTGATATTTAATTTTATTCCATAGATGTCAAAATTTAAAATTTTTTATTAATTGTCGATATCCGATATATATATATATATATATATATATATATATATATATATATATATATATATTCATCTTGTTATTTTATCTTTCAATTCATATTTTTTCTTATTTACTTTGTTTTTACTGTTAACTTTTCAAAAATTTACTTTTTAATTAATTTAATGTATTTCACGATATTTCTGATATCATTCATATTAATTATAATTAAAGATTCATTAATTTTAATTATGCATATTTTATTTTTTTAAATTATTTGAAATAATTTATTTATATATATATATATATATATAATGTGTATAACGAGGCAAGTAAGCGAGAATCTTATTCTCTATTAATTTTGAGACTTTTTTATATTTGATTATACGATCTGATCTAGAGTTTCAATAATGGAATAAATATCAGTCTTCCAAAATTTAAATTATTCAAGTCAGTAATCAGAATAAAATAATAAAAAATTAGACAAAAATAAAAATTACCCATTCGTAATATTCAAAATTAGATAATAAAAATACAAAATTTAAAAACTAAATAATATTATTTATATTTAGATATAAGAAAACGTCTACTTATGATTTATAAAATAGGCCTTCCACTATCAATAACAAACAGACTTACAAAGCCATAAACTTTAAGAATTATATATGGTATTTTCATCACAAAAACATTCGATTATAATATAAGGTGGAAGATATTATTCTCCACACACACATATATATATATATATATATATATATATATATATATATATATCCAACTATAACTTCTATTTTTTTTTCTTTAAATATGTATTAAAATGTAGATCATTTTACACTAAGGATCTGTTCGTTTTCATAGATTTATTGCGCGGATGAAATTAGATGAGTGGATTTGCAATTATGGTAGCCGTTCGTTTTGAATGATTTGTGAGAAAGTAAGTACGAGAATTTACGAAATTTACATCTCACTAAAATGAAGAGATTTACTAGACTCAATAGAACTTTTACTTTAATATCCCAAGAGCAAATTCACCTACCACGTAACATCGTGATCAATTCACGTGCTGAACCAAATTCACGTAAACCAGTTGTTCTCTCTCTATATAATAATAATAATAATAATAATAATAATAATAATAAATAATGTTAAATAATATAATAAATATATATATAATAAATAATAACGTCATTAAATATAACAATAAATAATAATTTTAAATAATAGTAATTATTATAAAAATAATAATTTAATATAATTTATTTTTATTAAAATTTATTAAATATTAGTTTTTAAATTTAATATTTTTAACTAATCCAAAAATTATTTCATATATTTTTATCATCAAGTGTATTTTAGTAATTTTCAAACTTTATTCATTATAAATTTTTGTTTTATTTATTACATCACTCAAATCACTCACTAACTCTTACAAAATTCATTTCCAAATCAATTTACTTTACCCTCTAAATCTACTTAAAAAAACATACATATTCATTCACTCAAATTCTCACAAATCCATTTTCACACTTTCACACTCTCCTCCAAATCCATCTTATCAAGTAAACACACCCTAAGTGTTGATAGAATGGGATCAAGCAAACATCTCTCATATTTATTTATGAAATTATAATGGTATTTTAACCCAAATTAAACCCCTTTACTAATTTTGAGAATTTTTTGCATGTAAATAATACAAAATTATGACATCTATCATAATATAATCAATTTCATATAAGATAATTTTATATATACGTGGATTTAATTATTTTATTATTAAGTTTATTTGACGTTTTAAACAAGTTTAACTAACATTGAGACAAAAATATATCAATCGGTATAAACAACTCAAATATTATGATGAAACATCGAATAAGCTTAACAAAATTTGATCAAAATAATTAAATTCACATATTTATAAAGTTGAAAGACTAAATTAAATAATTTTTTAAAAAATAAATAAATAATTTTAATTTTCATTAAAAATTAAATGACAAAAAACATATTTAACCTTGAATCATCCATTAGTTATACTCTCAATCTCCAAACTATTAGTTTATTTTGATAAACAAAATATAGGCTAATTTAGTTGAGAATTTTTTCAAAGTAATATAATTTTTGTAAAAGATTTCATTTTTATGGTTCTCTGCATAAAAATTATATTTTTAATATATGTCAGTAATTATGGATTTAATAATATTTTACAAAAAATTTCACGTAAATTAGTATAAAATTACGTGTTTTCACGTTAGATAGCCGAACTTTGTATTATTTATATATCAAAACTATTTGTATATGTAAAAAGATTTAATTTTTTTTAAAAAGTAAGATGAGGTATTTTTTTTAAATATATTTTTTATTTATATATATATATATATATATATATATATATATATATATATATATATATATATATATATATATATATATATATCAGAAAAAAAAAATCTGTAAGACCAACCTTACATTTTAAAATTTTAGTTTGTTAGTGTCATACAAGTTTTTACGAACTGGTTATTTATACTGGGTCAAATTTATTATTCTTTTTATTGTCATTCTGTTCTTTATGATTTTTAAAATAAAAAAATAAAAAAATAAGAGTCTTTTCCATAAAAAGGTTAACTTGGTTCTGCGTAAGCATGCACCAAGTGAACTTCTCCAACTGTTGCAATTTAGATATGAAAATAGAAGATTATGAGTGGAAAAAAGGAGAAGAAAAAAACAGTGTTGGTTGTTTTAAAATATAAGAGCAACTTTTAGGTAGTAATAATGTCTCAATTATTGAGAAGTCGTGCATGTCCTAGTACATTTCTAGAACTCAAGTATTAATTTTGTATTGTGTCTGTGACAATCCCACTATTATCTCACATTTATCAATAATATCTTTCTTGGTTGGTCTTGTCGTATCAATAACCATTCCTACATTTGAATATCCTTCGTATCTTGTCTCTCTTGCCACCCTTTTATTTTTCTCACACTGTTTATTCTTCAATCCTATGCTTTCTTCACCATATATCATCCCACCAAATATTTTAAATTTTAATTATGAGTGGTGGAAACATGTCTATTTGTTTTTTTCTAGAGACTTTATGTCTCAATCCAATTGGAATTACCATAAAATGCTAATTATCGCGTGTACTTTTATCATGATAAATAAATAACGAGGTTGATAGTAGATGATAACGAAGGTATATAACATTTTATTGTTTTAAAAACATAACTTAGTTAAGTTTTGTTCTGAACATATCATTAAGATTAATGACCGTGTTTTAGAAGTATTGTTCACTTTGAAATGTGAAATTCTATCATAATTTTATCTATAAAAGACATTTTTGAGAGTGAAATGACGAATAAATATTTAAATTGTATTTGACCTCAACTTATAACGAGATGAAACTAATGGGTGTATTGAAAGAAATTTTAAATCTTTGATATATTTGAATGTTTTTAATTTAGTTCATATTAAATATGTTTGGTTTTAGTATTCGACATTGTATGTTTTTTAATTGAATGCTTGTAATTTAAGTGTTTTCGTTAGTTGGATTGTTTGTTATATTGAATTGTCATTTTGTTTGTTTGTTTTCGGATGTTAAAAAATATATTTTGTTTGTGTCAATAATATTAAACGATGTTAAAAATGTAAAACAACCAATGATTTTTATTATCAATATCATTTTATATTAATTATAAAACATTACATTTTTTTAAATGAATGAAAACAATTAAGATACAAAATAAAATAACGAATTTGGATTATATGTGTTTTCTCTATTATCTATCTCTATGCTAAACCTTCAAAACATATTAACTTACACTAATTTCTATATACATAAAAAATAATAAATCAAAATTAGTGTATTTCGAAAATACAACAAAAAGATATTTATAAGTCAATAAAGAATTTGAACTTCAAATTAATTATCACATCATTCTCTTAATAGAAAAATTAATATAAAAATGTATAAAGTACAAAATTTTTTAATATCCAATAAATAAAAATAAAAATTCATAAATTTACAAGCGATTTAAATTATTTCCATCATTTAAAAAAATTATTATCATAAGCAATTAGAATATATGTATTTACTTATTCTCTAAAATACAGTTTAAAGAGTACAAAACCTAAAATTTAAAAAATCATGATACACGTGTGGAAGAACATTTCAAATATGATTTACTTTATGTTTCACTAATCCTAACCCATATATTAAGAAACAATTATTAAAAGAAAAAGAAGAAGAAAGGTTTGGCCCTAAGTTCCTAACCTAGATTACCTATCACTCTAATCAATATTAGCTGCCAAATATTGTCATACGAAGGATGAGCTCAGCCGTCATTTTGTAGTTTTTTTTAATAATATTAAATGTGTTAAAGGAAACACTCTACTTTTAAACTAGCAATCCACTAATCGAGAGAAAATAAAAGTGATATCAACTTTAATACAATTTTAATCTCTATTTTATCATTAATCACAATGGAATAACGGTTTGGGCTACAAAAGAAGAATCACTTTTTCAGCCAAATACATTATGTAAAATAACAAGTCATTATCATGCAAATAATAGCAAAGAAACATTAAAATAAAATATAAAAAAGTCCACCACAAGATCTTCTCAGTGAATATTACGAAGATATAGGTACGAATGAGTAAAACCAACAACATAACAATACAATTAAATTATAACAATAATATAAACTTTTTTGAGTGTAGGAGTGTAACGTTCACTTAAACAATTTTGTCTTGTTTTTGCAAAATTTTGTTCCAGTCATTCCTTCAGTGCTTCTGTCGCTCAGTCGATTCACCTACCGGTCAAGATACTTGCTAAAGAAACTCTAATGTTTAAGTCAACAATAGTTCGATTGATGTTAACAATTAATGTTGTAATAAATGTGAGACAAAAAAGTTCTAACAATCATACAAAACTTTTATTTATAGTTTTTTGCATGGGTTCATGACAAGACTTGATCTAATCATGACCCAATTGTATTTTAAACCTGAATATGAGCTTGTTTTATGATAATTATGACAAGAATACTTGTTTGTCTTGATTGCCACTCAGTGTGGGTCTTGCACAGTGTCGCTATGCACACTAGGTCAACGACTGGTTGATGACATCACATATTCCCATATTTTTCGAAGTGATCGCTACACAACTGGTGGAAGATCGTTCAATGTTACATGTATTTTTATAATCTCCAGAGTGATTATCGCACGATCGATCGACGGTCATTTGATAATACATATATTTTTATATATCGAACATTACAACTTGATCGTTGAAAAACTTACTATCCTAATTGATCAGTGATTGACCAGTCAACCGGTCCATATAGAACATAAACCTCAGTTTTGGGAATATCCTGAAAAATAGACCCATCAAGATATATTGAAAAAAAAATCTAAGTTATATGTTAACAAACTCTTTGCATACACAACAATTTTTTTTTTAAGTTTGTTGTTTATCGACTTGACTAAACTTTGTTAAGAGGCACTAACAAGTAGAATAATGAGTCATAGACATGTATGTTGTTGAATTATTGTATTGTTAAATGCGTATGTGGACATGGTCATACATATGATTTTAGAACAGACATGTGCATCATGGTCATGCACCTTTCACTCTTCTCTTTGTCCTTTATACAAATATATTGTCCTTTCCCCAACTGCCCTTCACATCACGCGTGCGTGTCCTTTAGCAACACCAATATCATTAGGTATTGCACAGTCTCTGCATCCACTCGCATTTTACAATTTCTAATTTTTTTTCATGGAAACAAAGGTCCATCGTGACAATTATTTCTGGTCTTAGAGTTCCAATAACTTCAATGTAATGTAAGTATCTCATATGATAATTATTGTGTGAAGAGAAGAAAAAAAATGTATTATTTATTTTACTAGTAATGTTCGTGTTCTTTTCCTTTACTGTCCAAAGAGCCCATTGAAAGTTTCCCATTAAAAAGGCTAGCATTATAAAATGGATACTTCATAACAGTATTCTCTTTAAAAAGAAAAAAAAAATAGAAGTGTTCCACTTTTGAAGGTTCACGCTATTCAAGAAACTCATTGGATATTTGGATTAGGGATTGAAAGAGACAGAGAAAGAAAGGAAGAAAGGCAAAGCTGGCGCATATCCTACTCAATAAAGTCATTAAGTTCACTTAAAATTCCCTCTTTGTAAATCCAAACCAGGGAAAACAACAGTGATTTTGCATGAATGCATTTAAAAGTGACACATGCATAATGCAGACACCCCAACAAATGAGTTAATGCTAGGAATGCACAATTTTTTTTCATTTTCAGATCATTGATGGAAAAGTTAAGCCTCTATTCCACAACTAATAATTCCTATTTCTTTCTTCTATTGTCCATCAATGGCTACAAATTCTTTAACCAAATAGTGCAATAAAAATAAATACATTACACTGTACATCCAACTAAATTTATTGGTACTGTACTACAAATGGTGAAGCTGGTGTTGTTGCACCTTCTTACTGAGTTTCACTCATGTTCCTTGTTGTCATGCAGTTATTACATGATTATACTTGGAAAACATGTGTAACTCTGTTTTGCCTTGTGCCAATACATTGAATAGCACAGTATCATTTCAGATACTTGATTAATACTAAAATTTCTTTCTTTTCTGAGATAATATTTCTGTGCAAAATATAGCCAAATTTGTTTGAGTGTACCTAATTTTTCTGGTGTAGCTACGAAATTTCTTGCAGCTTTACCAAATTTCAATGTCCTTTCATCATCACTTTCTTCCCCCCACACAACAGTGATACTAATCCTTCTTTCTCTTCCTATTAAACAGATCATGTTGGGGTGACCCAAAAAAAGGGTCACAGACAAACACCTCTGGTCGCCCCTTTCTTTCCCTTCAAGGGGCCATCCAAAACCATGTCACTCCTTCCCACAAGTTAATTTTAGTACTAATAAAGTCACAACAATAACATCATGAGTAAAATGAAAGACAACATTCCAATAAAAGTAAAAAAAAATGCTAAAGAAGCACACTATCGGTTCGTCATTTGGCCATTGAGCACTTCTAGTACACACAATTGCAGTAGCAGGTAAAGACAAAAGTGCACAATCAATGTACAAAATCAATAGTTAATAAGCATGTTTTACACTATCAAATCCCTTAACAAAAATACTATGTGCCATCACCACCACCAACTACCTTTCCATCTTGCTGTAACTCACCACCACATCGTTCCACTCCTCTCCCTCAATGCACCACTCTCAAACATGCATACACCTTTCCACTCACCTCTAAAACTTGTATAAATCATTCCAAACACTAAACTACAAAAACAGAAACTTCTCCTCCATGCAATTATTTCCACAGTAAACCCCTTTTCCCTCTACACACCCAAAAACCCAACCAAATAAATTCCTCCTCGCTCCGCACACAACACAACACAAAGCAACACACACACACACGAATCCGTATCACACCAACAACTAAAACATCAATAACACACCACCATGTTCACAGTTCTGCTTCTCCTCTCATTCCTTCTAAGCACCTCTTCTTCTCACAACCTATCATACCCTCATTTCCAACAGCTCCACGTAAAACAAACCCTCGCACAAACCAAACTCATTCCAAACCCAAACCCAAACCCAAAACAACAGTCCAACCAACATCAAACACCCAACACTGTCACTGATTCATCATCAACAAAATGGAAACTAAAACTAGTCCACAGAGACAAAGTTCCCACCTTTAACACTTCCCACGACCACCAGACCCGATTCAACGCCCTAATAAAGCGCGACGCCAGAAGGGTCACAGCCCTCCTCCGCCGCCTGGACTCCGGAAAATCCACCTTGGACTCGGAGGCATTTGGGTCGGATGTGGTATCGGGTATGGAACAGGGAAGCGGAGAGTACTTTGTCAGAATCGGAGTTGGAAGCCCCCCTCGGAACCAATACGTGGTCATAGACTCAGGCAGCGACATTATATGGGTCCAATGCGAACCCTGTACCCAATGCTACCACCAATCCGACCCGGTTTTCAACCCAGCCGATTCCTCCTCCTACGCCGGCGTCTCCTGCGAGTCCACCGTGTGCAGCCACGTCGACAACGCCGGCTGCCACGAGGGACGCTGCCGCTACGAAGTCTCCTACGGAGACGGGTCCTACACAAAGGGAACACTCGCTCTTGAAACACTCACCTTCGGAAGAACCCTGATCCGAAACGTGGCAATCGGGTGCGGGCACCGCAACCAGGGAATGTTCGTTGGCGCCGCTGGGCTTTTGGGCCTCGGAGGTGGGCCCATGTCCTTCGTGGGCCAGCTCGGTGGACAAACTGGCGAGGCCTTTAGTTATTGTTTAGTGAGCAGGGGAACCCAATCCCCCGGAATACTCGAATTCGGACGCGAAGCAATGCCCGTGGGTGCAGCGTGGGTTCCCCTAATCCACAACGCGCGGGCCCCAAGTTTTTACTATGTTGGGCTTTTGGGTTTGGGAGTTGGAGGCCTACGCATACCCATACCAGAAGATATTTTCAAATTATCCGAAATGGGTGATGGCGGAGTCGTTATGGACACGGGCACCGCCGTGACGCGGCTGCCCACGGCGGCTTATGAGGCTTTCCGGGATGGGTTTATAGCCCAAACCACTAACCTGCCACGGGCCTCCGGAGCGTCGATTTTTGACACGTGTTATGACCTGTTTGGGTTTGTATCGGTTCGGGTTCCGACCGTTTCGTTTTACTTTTCGGGTGGACCTATTTTGACCCTGCCAGCTAAGAACTTTTTGATCCCAGTGGATGATGTGGGAACCTTTTGTTTTGCCTTTGCTCCTTCTCCTTCTGGGCTTTCCATCATTGGCAACATTCAGCAAGAGGGTATTCAGATTTCTGTTGATGGGGCTAATGGGTTCGTCGGATTCGGACCCAATGTCTGTTAAGTAATACTCGTGTATATCAACAACCATATGAATTTTGCTAGTTTTAGTGTACTTCACCATGCATTAATTAATAATATTAAGGTGCTTGGGTTTTGATTTTGAGATAGATAGAAAAAGTTGATTTGGGTAATGTTTTTATGGTGTGGAGTGTGATAGTGAGGAGGATCCAAGAGAAGACTTTTACTGAATTTGAAGGTGGGAAATGATTTAGCTTCACTACTGATGATGGGTGGACATTGTTCTGACATCTTTTTCTTTTTTTCTTTCTTTGACATATGTGAAATGAAAGCTGGTAGAAGAATTGAATGATGAGGGAAGAAGGGGAGCCACCACCATTATGGACATGTGAAAACCATCAATAGGGACTCTGCTCTGCCTTTTGTTTTTGTTGGGACCTCACCTTCGACTCACTTTTCCAAAGCCAACCCATTTCTGCTTTGCTTTTTCTCTTTTCAGGGATCTAAGATTAACATTAATCACCCTTCTCCATTTCTTTTTATTCCCTAATCTGCTTCATTATTACCGCCAAATTCAGCCTTACTTCTTCCCTTCACGTCAATGCCAAGTACATCAATATTTTAGCAGTGAAAATGATGTTTTTCTTGTCCAGTCCTTCGGCTTTGTTAAGCACTTTATAGGCCCACCATAAAGTAGGAACCTGTTGATGAAAAATGGTGAAAGCAAAGGAATCAATTTATGTACCCTTTGATTAGAGAATGAGATCATATAGGATATACTTTGCATTCTCTTCTCTCTTTTTTTTCTTACTGAATGTTATTATGTCTCAGACCATTACCTCTATAATAACAGTAAAAAATGAATTTATTCTAGTGTACGCTGATAAAAAACTATAATTTTGTTTTTACTAGTTATTTTTAAAACCTGATATGGCATTGATATTAATACGATCACAAATCCAGTTAGCTCGACGAACGTGTTGCATTCGTAAGGAATCACTTTGCTTGTAGCAAAGAAAATGTTAAGAAAGAAAACAAATAATCAGTGCATTACACGAACATTCTACTTTCATCAGATCAAGTCAGAGGAATACAAAGTATACAAAACATCGTTGTGTCTTCATATTAGTAAAGACTGGAAAAAGTGAATATTAAAAGGAAAATAATTTATGTACATTCAAAATATTTATTTATACCTAATATACACCCAAAATGAGAAAGATACAAAGAAAAAAAAAAGTACCTCTATGTCGAATGAAGGTAAATGACCTACAGATGCAGAAACTACTTTTTATTACTTTTAATCAAACCAAAATTTCGAAGCAAAACCAAATTCTACGCGACAGTAATCAAACAAAATTAATTCTATAAAATCAAAATTCTGCACAATCAATGAATAGTGAAGTTATTTTCAATTATAGACAAAAATAACGGTGTTTAATAAAAATTAAAAATTGCAAATAGAAAGGATATTCATTTAAAGTTTTGAATTTGTTCTAAAATAAGAGTCTACATTGAGTTGCTCAATCTAGCTAGAAAACTGTACACTGCAACAAAAGGAAGGGTTGTTGCAGAAGGTCATATTTTCATAAAACATTATAATTTAATAAGAATATTTACAGACAGCCTTCAGCTATATAACAGCATGGAGGACAAAATTGCCCTTGTGGGCTTCAAAACAGATCAAATTACCACTTGGATCAACCAAGCCTCTCCTACCAAATCTAGACCATGAAGAGATATTTCAGATCATCCACTGTAAGGCGAGTTCCAGACCCACCAGCATGGTCTTCCCCAAAAGCAGATGCAACCATTTTTCGCTTTTCGTCCTACCAAATGGTACAACACAAGAACATAATTGAGAATTTATTTCACAGATACATTCTATCTTCATCTCAATGACATGTATATATCAAAGCCTACTAAATAAATAACCCTTTTTAAAAAATATCACTTCATGTGCTAACTTGCCCTTTATCTTTATACAAGATTGACTTTTCTCCTTGGACCATAATAGAACTTCTGTTAATTTTGCAAGTCCAATTTTGTTTAATGAATTACAAGCGTAAGCAATATTAAAAAGGAGAGGTTAAAGGTGAAAGCAAAAGCAATTAAGAACTTGTAAAGTTTGATTGGCTGCTAAGCCTCACTCATTTTGACACATACAAGAAAATTAAACCGACGGATATTGTACCTGAAGAGACAGTATCCGATCTTCAACGGTATTTTTTATAGTAATCCTTGTCACAGTAACAGGACGAGTTTGCCCAATTCTATGGGCTCGATCAATAGCTTGATCTTCAGTTGTTGGATTCCACCAAAGATCCAAAAGAATAACATGACAAGCAGCAACCATATTCAAACCAAGATTTCCTGCCTTTAGTGACATCAGCATAACAGTTATCTGAAACAAACAAATTTCAATTAATCAGCCAATTGAGACACTTAAAACACAGTAGATAATTGAAGTCCAAGTAGTAGCAAAATATACCGATTGAAATTGCAACAACATTATTGATATAGCCATTAAGAGGATTAAATTTCATACCACTTCGTCTACTAACAATAGTTTCTCATATTGCTTTGTGCCATTTATTGATTCGCATATAAAAGCTACACAGCTATAACAATGTTGGGAAGGGCCAAACCTCAGGTTCAGTATTGAAATCCCTAACAGCTTTGTCCCTTGCAGCCAGAGTCATCCTACCATCAAGTCTCCTGTACAGTATACCAAATTGACACAATGATGTCTCAACTAAATCCAACATGCTAGTCCACTGGGAAAAAACTATAGCCTTTATCGGTCCTTCAGTTGTGGACTCTGAATACTTTCTTGTGTGTTTTGCAACCCTAGCCTCTGAATCATTGTCATCAACATCTAGATCAACAGAAGATGACGGCAAATCTCTACAACATCCAGAGTTCGATAAGTCAGAATTAGATATTTTCACGTTACAATTTGACTGCAAAACCTCAAGAACAGCTTTGACTTTAGATGAAATGTAATCATCTCGCTGCACTAGCAAATAATCACTAAGATGTGAATCTGAAGAACTAGAAGTGCCACCATCATCAGAGATACAACTCTTCAAAGTAACTTTGGAGAAAACAAGATCATCACCGATTATTTCTTTACAATTAACAGCAGGGCACGTATTATCATCACCAGACAAATATTCCTGTACACATTCATAACAGAAAACATGGCCGCACATTGTAATAACAGGGCCATGAGGGGGATCCTGTTGAAATATAGTGCATATCAGCCATAGTCATTATTGACATCAAATCACTACTTACCACCCATTATAACAGGCTAAATGAGAAATCAAAATCGAAAAATCACTTGAAGTACGTAGGGAAATAAAGAATTATGTTATTGATAACAATCACACAAATTACATTCTCATAATCTCAATCTGTAATTATTAAACTCTCTGAAAAAAGAAATACAAATATGCTGAAATGAATAAATATATTTTGAAGATATTTTTTCCTAATCAATATGGAGATGTTCATGATATTTTTATCCTAATAACCAAAAGGATCTAGAGTACTAAGAAATATAGCCTTTGAATTTAACTCACATTGCAAACATGACAGATAGTAAAGGTTGCGTCCAAACAAGTAAACAGATTAATCAGCAATTCCCGTGGAAGAGATTTTGCCATTTCAACAGAATCCTTCCCAACAGGATCAGAATCAAAATCTTTAACAAGACGTGGGTGATCACAAGCCTGTCGAAGACGTAAGAGCATTAAAAGAATATTAGCATAGTTTTGGTTCACTGTCCCAGCAGCAGCATATGCCTGCAAAGAATGAGATTTTAATGTCAGATCCACAATACTTCAGATATAAAAAGATCAAACGAACAAAAAAATTCTATAATTTACAAAAGTATATGCTAGACTTTAATAAATTATATACAAAAAGTGAGATGGGAAGTTTAAAAACTCCACCACCCCAGCACTTCTTATATATTAAGTATATGGCAACCCATAACTGATTCACCCATGCAACAAGGTTGGAATCTGACAGAAATGCACTTATCAGGCTTTTAATAAGTACAAAATTGAAGCTTATGTATGTTTATGGAAGTAAGAAACAATTTAGTAATCATGCAAGATTTAAGAATATCACCAATGAATATGTACCAATTTAGTAAGAATATTGATAGCATAAAAGCATATGCACTTTCATAACTAGTTATTAAAAGACTCAACAGCTATATTAATTTATAATTTTACCATCAGAAATATGCTATACCTGAGTGCTCTAAACCATATGATCTAACAGTTAATCTGATATCAATTTTGTTAAACTCCACGGAAGAGAGAAACATTGAGATGAAACCGTGTTTCTAAGACAGAACAAAGCGTCATATTTATATTGAGAAATAAATAAATAAATAAATAAAGAAGAGTTGATATCCTCTAATAACAAATATATGATATGGAATAAATTAAAATGTTCCTAATGATACATGTCTAATCTAGATATTCTTGATTTTACAATTATAACACTACCCCTCAAGTTGGAGCATATAGGTCATATGTGTCTAGCTTGCTGCAAATATACTCCCCTTGGTCCTCTTAAAGATTTGGTGAACATGTCAACCAATTGTTCATTAGAGTTGACAGTCCGGTCTCTAGTTTTTCTCTAACCCAATGACAATCCACCTTAATATATTTGGTTCTCTCATGAAAGAAAAATTAGATGCAATGTGTAATGCTGCCAGGTTCATATACAAGATGCGTAATCTTCTTCAAATTTAAGTTCTTTGAGGAGTTATTTTAGCCATATGAGCTCACAAGTGACTAATGTCACTGCCCTGTATTTTGCTTATGCACTTGACATTGACACAACATCAGAATAATGAAAGCAAACCTAGGAAAAAGGTTCCCAAAAAATCCTCCAGAGGTCGACCAGACCAAAAAACACTAAGGAGAGCAAGAACAATAAAAGTGAACATAGGAGAAAGGTTCGCAAAAACAAAAATCCTTGAAGAAAGTGGGTCTACTGGGCTATCATGGTTTTGAAAAGGACTTTGATATCATGTTATACTATAGGGAAGAGAAACCATCGAAATGAGACCGTACATTTCTGAGATTGCAGAAGTATTTATAATGAGGAACAAACAATACAATGTATAGAGGAGATTTGATCCTCTAATAATAATAAAGATGTGATACGAAAATAATAAAAGTGTTCCTAATAATACATATATAATTTAAATATTTCTGATTATATAGGATCAGCTCCTTACATCTCAGAGTGAAAAATGAGCGAAGTCATCTTCTTTGGAGAATAGCTACCACCGTTTGATAGAGTGAAGTCGTCATGGACATCAGCTCTTAAAAGTGGATGGCAATGTTTGGAGTCCCACATTGAGTAGGTTAAGATACTTGATGTGTTACTTAAACCTAGAGGTTCTCCCACCTCATGGCCTGGTCTTTTGGGTTGGGCTCTCCTTGTTGTGCTTAAATCCTAACATAGAATTACTCTCGATACACAGATTTAATTTAGTTATAGATAAGAGAGCAATCTTAATCTTTTGTCTTCATTCCATAACAAAAACCCTATCATCTCAACAAAATTAATACATGAAATTCAGTTCTACAGGTAGTGTTGAATAATATCTTAAAAGGCTGCTGCCGATATTAGTGAAGGTTCTATCCTTCTGCCTGCAAATGTTACTTCTATCACTATCATAATGAGTTTGTAATCACCGAGTTTGAAATGTCATTAGAAAAAGGACATTTCTAGATGTTGCACTTAAAAGAAACAAAAAAGTATAATTACAAAGTGTCTTGGTATTAATATAAAAGAACTAACCTTAAATTGAGTGCGTGAGTCTGATTCCAACTTAGTATAGAAGGCTCGCTCCTCAACGGAGAAATCCACACTACTGAGCTCAATTGTTTTAGGAGGCAAATTGATTATTGGCTTCCCATCAAGCAAAGTTCCTAGACAAATGCAATAAATTGATGTTATAGAACAGAACTCATACCATATTTGACTATAAATCAAAGGGAAACTTACCTCAAATACACAACTCAAAACCTAGATGGCTAATATGTTCAGTACACACCCTTAAACAAATAATATTACATTTATAATCAAACATAAAGAAAAAATAGTAAGTTATTACATTTTACACAGTGGGAATGGTAAAATATAGATTAGGGATGAGTTCGCTAAATAAATGGAATAATTCCAACATATAAAAACATCTGAAAATCTTTCCAAAAAAAAAGTAAACAGACTGACAATGTAATATTATGCACAGACTATACTTTCATGGTAAATAAATTAAATTCACTAATCCAGCAGCAATGAAGGAAAAATATCCTACTAGCAGATCTGTTATTATGTTATGGTCTTCTATTAAATCCCTGCATGGTCCTGCATTGGCAGTCATCTGAAAACTACCCACTATAAGCCTAAGAAACTACCTTACAGTGGAGCAAGTTAAGAGAAAAAAAAAATTACAAAAGACAGTGTTTTAATATGCTATAGAAATAGAGGGACTTGCAACACAACACCAAAGTGGCTACCTTTCTTGACATCTAATGAAATGGTATTATAACCAGTTTGCCCATCTGCCATAGTGGTGTTTATGGACATTTTCCAAACCTGACATGCTTGATGCAGGAATAAGTAGTCCCCTTATCAGATGAACGTGAGAAACCAAACTTGACATGCTACCTGCTTAGACTTAACATTATCGAAGTAACAACTAGACTTAAGCAGAGACCAATGAGAATTTAGCAAGGAGACTGAAAACCCATACCAACAGGAAAAAAGTAAACATGTACAATCTATCATCAATTAGTGCATGAGAAATCAGAATATAGAATTCACCTTTTGTACGACGTAACATTATGGCCCTTAAAACTGCTTGAAGTTTCTTGTAACCTTGAATGGGATCTCGGGAAATAGGAACCTTTATGGTGTTGTAGAATGATTTATATGCAGCATAAGGATCATACTTCAAGAATCTAAAGTAGCTATACAAATCATCAATAGTATTTTGAATAGGCGTTCCAGATAAGCACCACCTTCTTTTGGCTCTAAGGCTGCAGCAAGCTCTAGCCACTTGAGTTCTATGATTTTTTATTGTTTGAGCCTCATCTAGAATAACCCTAAACCAACCTACTTTTGCAAGAGGACCAGAAGGACATATCATAGAACTGTCAATTCTTTTTCTACCCTTTTTACCCTTCTTACTTCCGTTAATTGGTTTTTTCCTTTTTTTAACAGTAAACTCAGAGGATAACCCAAATCTTTCCCCATTTTTGTCCTCAATATCATCATCCTCAACTAATGGTTGCTTAGGAACTTCATTAGTCACAATAGAGTATGTTGTTAGAACCACATCAAATTTTGCAAGTTCTAGATGATTCTTAGTCCTACTGCCCCCATGATAAACTAAAACAGAAAGCTTTTCATCTCCAACTTTTTCATCAAGTTCCCTGGCCCACTGCCGCATAACACTGGCAGGGCAGACAACTAGGGTACCAGCAGCTGGCCTTTTTCTACTAGGTGCATGTATTGAACTGCTAGGTTCTCTATTAGGAAACAAATCATCAGCTTCCACACTATTTTTATGCTTTTCCACATCTATACCACCGTTGTCATCATCATCATCCAAATTAAAAGCTTCAGTTTTATAATTGCACACATCATCTGTTTTTGATTTTGACTGTAATGACCTCAATGCCAGAATGAGTGAAATCATTGATACTGTCTTCCCAAGGCCCTGCTTGAACAAGGTTTTGATATTCAGGTCACAATAATCAGAATTAAAGGTAAAGAGCTGTAGCTTAAGAAAATTATCACCAAACATTGACCTGATCATCAGCCAAAATCCCCCCCAAGCAATGCAAACTCTTGGTTTCCTTCTGAAGCATCCAAGCCAATGCAATTTTCTGAAATATAAAGTACTCAGAAGAAATAAATGGCCCAGAGCAGAAATAATAAAAGAAATTGAATAGACAATCCATGATACCTGATGTCTCAGAAGAGAGACAGACAATACACCAGCAGGTAAGTCATGTTCTGTTTTAGGTTGACTGATATCCTGTGATAACGAAAATCACAATTGACAATAATGATTCTCTATGAGTATAACACATACTGATGCGAGCACTGAAAAAGAAAATTTGAAGCAGCTTCCACAAATCACATTGATGCAGGACAAACATCAATAAAGCATAAGATTAAACACTAAACCAAGTAAAACTCAACATTTGGCTCAACGTTTCCATGCACTAACTATTGTTGTGGGGTGTTACTTCATTTAAAGTATGTTTAGTAGAGGTGAGAGAAATAGGTAAGATAGGAATAAGCAGGTAGAGTGGAAATAGATGAGAAATAAAGTGAGCATTAAAGGTGTTTGTTTGAAGAAAAATAGAAAGAGATTAGAAGAGGGAAAGAGAGATGGGTAGAAATAGGTGAGAAATAGTGGATCCCGCCAATTTTCCAACCAGTCAACTTTAACAATCCATTACATATAAGTCCCAAACACAGCTCCAAATTCAAGTAAATATTTTTCATTAAACTTACAAGATAAAATATGTCAACTAGATGATGTCTGCTCACACTTAACAGAGGGGATATCTTCTTCATACAACTTAAAGAATTTAAGGAGTTAAATATACAAACACAACAATAAACAACATGTAATACCTGTAATGCTGCCTCATAAATAAGTCTCTCATCACTTTCAGCAGACCTTTCATCACCTATTCCAGAACGATATGCAGATTCACTAGAAATTGCAAAGTGTGGAGTTATGGCCTTTCCAAGCACCAAAGATGGTGGAAGAATCCTGTTCCCACCATTTTGATACAATGAATGACCTTCGTCATGGCCCCTGATAAGACTGTCACGTATGTAGCCCCTGTCACCGGATATGCTAGGCCCTACTCCCTGGCGACGATTCTTAAATGCATCATGAACATGACTAGTGCCTGTGTTATCTTTTAAGTTGCTTGATCTGATGTCTGACACAAATAAAGGAGAAGGAAGAGCCCTTGTTGCAGAAGGCTGAAGAGTTGAAGGAAGGGTCCTCTTGAAAGCTTGCATACTTCTGTTTCCATTCTGAGCATGGTAGGAAGGTTCATCTCTTCGTTCAATTCTGTGGTTCAGTGCATTGGTACTGGACACAGGTAGTGTATGAGGTTTGATTTGTGAATGATTATAAACACTAGAAGAACTAAGGTTTGAACTATTAGCCCCTCTCGAAGAATTATCCCGCCTACCATAGTCTGCACATAATATTGCAAGTATGATGATTACTAATTTACAAATTATATATATAAAAAGGGACCTTTACTAAATATCACACACCTGAACTCCTCTCATTAATTGTAGCCCATTGCGGATCTATCTCCTCCAACTCATCATCATCTGACGAACTAATATATATACACTCATCCATGAAATTGAAATAACAATATATCTTCCTTCAGCCACCCTATAATCTACAACCAGAACCAGAAAAAGTTGTGCCAACCTGTAGTCATAAAGTATCATGAAAATCGAACTCCACATGACAATACCAGATTGTGGTGCGTAGATAAATAACTCTCTAAAATCACTATAACAGGAAGCACACTGAATATACTACAAACTAAAAATGTGTACTACATGCACATATAAATACTAAAAAAATGAAAGCAAAATGAAAGAGACTCAAGATAAATAAGCCACAGTTTGCAAACAATCACAACCAACGTTGGAGCAATAAGAACATACTAATGAAGTAAAAAAGAAAATAAGGAAAATAATGATGAAATTAATGGAAAGAAAAAGAAAAATGTGAACTGTAAATCTAAAGGAAGAAAAAAATAACTCAGTATAAAAGTAATCCTAAAAGGTGGGAAGGAATAGAATCAGTAAAGTGGTAAGTTGTGTAGAATACTTCCCCCAAAAATACCCAAACAAAGTTCAGGGCGTATAAACGGATTTCTGGAGTCAAAATATATCATGACAGAGCCACAACACAGTGCGTAAAAGACACTTTTGTGTCCACTAATGCAGCCATTATGGCTACTGTTAGAAACCACTCCAGCAATTGACCGCTATGGATAAGCCTTTCCAGAATGAAAACACCTTCACTCAGATACTCAACTGTTCTATACACCTTTCATATTAAATCAAATACTCAACTGCCCATAGGCATTTATCTTGTAGCAACCCACACAAGGGTACACGTACACCTTGAGTTCTATATAATTTAAACTTTTTTACAACAAACAAATGCAATTAAGATATTATAAAAATGTGGTAACAATCTCATTATTCCTTTTAAATGTGAATCCAACCAAGAAACGGGGGCGGGTAAGAAAAATAAAGTATCACACGACATAAATATCACTATATTATAAGGGCAACCTGTGGAATAAGTGTTGAAGCAAATGAGTTCTACCAACAAAACTCTCTTACAGATAAAAATGAAGAAAATTTTATTGACAGAAGATAACATGTATCGCAAAATAGTAAAAAGTATTATTACTTAGTTGAAGGACAAAATATCCAGAGCAACTTCCCTCTATTTTCATTTAATGTGAGTAAAATAAATGCTCCCAATAAAGTATTAACAGCTTCACTGCAAATGAAGTATGAACTAAGAAGTATCAATGAGGATAAGCACATGGTTACATCCTTTGAGTGAAGGGATTACTAAAGATGATTAAAAAAACTTTTGCAAATTCATAGACCTAGGCAACTCTTTGGCCCAAATTGTATGTTACCTTCATTTCATCTCATCCTTTCATCCACCTTAAAAGATCTTTCCACCTAACTACCAAATAAATACACAAGTAGAGTTCAAATTCAAACAATCACCGAAATACCTAAAAAAATTTCCCTCCAGGCAAATAACATAAAATTGAGTAATACCAAAATCAAATCATTTATCTTCCTTTTCTCTATTAGTGTTCCACCCTAAAATTAATCAATTCTACCAAAAGTAAAACACCAATGAAATCCATAATAAATCGAAACTAAAAGAAAATTGCCACTAACATACACACTGCCATTTTGTATAAAAAATCAAACAACGACTTTCTCGCATTAAAAAGACAAAGTTCATGTAATTCCACTATTTAAGAAATCCATGCTCCAAACGACAGCAACAATTGTAAGAGAAGACCAACGGAAATAAACATCCAAAGCAGATCAACCACATTGCACAGGGAAGAGAGCGGAACCAAAATTCAAAGCGTGAAAAACCACCAAAACCTCGACCATTGGGGAAAAAGAAAAGGTAGAATATAAAATTGCGAAAGAGTAATTGAGGGTTGCCTTTTGAGTTGAGGAATGTGTGAAAAAGAAACGATCTTTGGAGAAGAAAGGGAAGAACGCAGCAGCGATAGCTTTGCACCTAAACGCAGCAAGCGATAGTAAGAGAGGATAAAAACGACATAGGTTGAAAATGGTTTGAGTTCACTTACGCAAAATCTGAGGGAAACACGGAATGAGAAATTGCACTTCCATAGCAATGATCTCAGACTTTTGCCCCAGTCCTACTCCGTTCAGGTTTTATTTCTTTCCCTCTTTCAAAGTAACTTCAACTTTCACCTATAATTCAATAATCTCATTTCTAAGTTCTATTGATTTAATTCATCGCTAATTAATACATATTAATTCGTAATTAAATGAAAAAATATTAAATAACTTTTTGTTTAAATATTTATTATGTATCAACAGTTATACAAATACATACATATTATATATATATATATATATATATATTAATTATCACAATTATTTATAAAGTATTTAAATTTTACTAATTAAAGAGTAAAATTAATAAAACAAAAGGTTTATATAATTATAGATATAGTGATGTATTTATTTGTATTAACTTTTATATATATTGCAAACGGGCTTAAATATTAGAAGTCTCTTGTGTAACTTTTTTTAATAAGAAAATATATATATTTCACTAAACTTAATTTAGGAGAATGTGTTCGTCTGAGTAACAAATTTTGAGGAAAAAAAAAAGACAGAGTTTAAGTATATTTGAAAGCGAATTATGTATTTATTTATTAGTGATTTAATTGATCTGATATATTAAAAAAAGTATTTTAATAGAAATAATATATAAATTATTATATAATTCTTTATATAATAATTAATATAAATTGGTATTTCTGTAAATCGATTCTGGTTCATATGAAATCGGACCTTTTATCGTCACATCATACCTAAATCAATTTCAAAAGTACATGAATGAGATCCTTCTTAAGCGGATCGGTTCTTAAAATACATAAATTTAAAATAAATAATCACAACAAATTATATTTTCTCTTATGATACAAAAAATATTAAAAAACAAACACAATACAATTGTTTTAAATTTGCATAACTTAGAAGATTCTTACATAAAATTAAAAGGCTTAAATAGTCATTTGGTTCTAATTTTGGTCGACTTTTTCACTTTGGTCATACTTTTGAAATTGTTTTCAATTTGGTCTTACTTTTCATTATATTTTTTCAATCAACTCCTTTCCGTTAACTCCGTCTAAATCGTTAACGGATGTGAACAGTAACTACCACGTGTCATTTTGTGATTTTTTTGATTTTTTTTTTTATTTTTTTAAAATGTACACGTGTCAAGCTCATATTATGCCACGTGTCATTATTGATTTTTTATTTTTTTTTATTTAATTTTTTTAATTAAAAAAATCCACATGTCAAGCTAATATCATGCCACGTGTCAGAATCATATTTTTATATTCAATTTGCTCCTAATATTCGTTATTTGTTTTCAATTTGGTCCTAGTTTTTTTTTAGTTTAGTATATTTTTTCCTCTCCAAAAATAAAATATAATTTGTATATAAATGTGGCTTAATTGCAGTTATATGAATATTCTTATTAAACTACATATTTTTATTAAATATTTTTAATTTAAAATTAGAGTTGGTTTAAAATTAAATATTTTTAACCTCTTAAAATTTTAAACTAATGCTAATTCTAAATTAAAAATATTTAACAAAAATATGCATTTTAATATATACAAATTAAATTTTGTCTCAACTTGGAGAGGAACAAAAATGTTAAATTTAAAAAAAAAAATTAGGACCAAATTGAAAACAATTAACGATGGGACCAAATCTATTACATATTAAGAAAAGAAGATACCACCAAAATTACTACATTACCCATCTTCTTTTATTGACAAGTGTCATAAAGTTTAGTTTTTTCGTCATTTTCAAACTGTGTAACAAAAGGACCCGGG
>Ga0214543_1004078_pt1 | contig 27922 bp, 11 predicted proteins | sample CNSS2metaG_FD_160094 | JGI IMG/M metagenome (GOLD analysis project Ga0214543, IMG submission 160094) | Root nodule microbial communities from cowpea collected in UCLA plant growth center, Los Angeles, California, USA - CNSS2 | ecosystem: Host-associated > Plants > Roots > Nodule | place: USA... | reverse complement strand
TAAAATACCGATTGAAGATAAGATAGTCAAAACACTTATCCTACTTCAGTGTAATCTCTAAGTCGAACCTCAACCTTTTTAACAAAAGAGTATTGCTTTGGAATTTCTTACCTGCAAATTTGACCATAATCTTCCAAGATGGAGGATTTATGCCATGCCCGTTATATATTTATTAATTCAAGAGAATAATAATTTATCTGCATAATTTAAAATATTTAAAAAAAAATACATATTTGAACGAGAAAATTGAAAAAAAAATCAAATTGAAGAATTTTAATAAAGTATTTTAAATAAAAAAATCGTAGAATTTGAAATTTCCACAAATGAAGAAAATTGAAATTCTTCAAATTGATGGAATTGCTCATTGATTAGAACAAAAATGTCCACAAATCCAAAAAATCAACTTATATCGACCTTCACTTCGAATTGAAGGTCGAATCGAGTTGGATTGAGTCTAGTTTTACCCAAGTTGAGCCAAGTCCTAGGTTTAACCAAGTTGGCTCAGACCCTAAGTCAAAATGTGTCGACTCGGACCACGGTCGATATGAGTCGGTTTGAGCGAAAATTGATTTGAATCGAGTCAACTCAAGCCAAATCAATTTGAATTGATTGAAATCGAATCGGTTCAAATCGGTCAAGGTCGAATCAGTTTGAATAAGCCCAAATGAATCAAATGTGGTCGAATAAGCTCGAATCGACTTGAACCAAAAATCGAGACGAGTATTTCCAAATTAAAAATCAAACTAAGTTAAGTTAAACTTAGTGATAAATTTGAGTTGACAAAATATAAATTAAATTATTTTTTTTCAAACTAGAAAATTGAGATTTAAGATATTTTAATTATTCTGTCAAAACATCTCATAAATAAAAGAAAATTAAATTACAAATAATTCAATTATTAAATATTTGATTTATTGTAATCGTTGAAATCCTTAATAAAAAATACCTAATCCAAATACAAGTTAAGAGTTTCAATGAATACTTGTCAGATTTGTGATAATCCAACCTTAAAATAACTAATGGTGCCTCCAATGTGTAAATAGGAGAGCTGAAGATTGGGATAAAAAGGGGAAAAAAAGGAAAAGGGATAAACTACAAATGACACGATTTGCTTTATGTTTTATAAATATGCTTTCATTTATATATATATATATATATATATATATATATATATATATATATATATAACTTCATTTCAATAAGCGAGGTTAAACTGACATTATTCGAATTTTTTTTTTCACCAAACCCACACAATCTTTACAATATTTTACTTAATTTATATTTTTAAATTAAACTTTATGTTAGTTTGACTGACCATATTATTTAGTTATTAAATAAAAAATATAATGTTACTGTTGATGTTCCCACCATCGACGCTATTCATGAATTTATTATTATTATTATTATTATTATTATTTTAACAATTGTTAAAATCAATTTTGAACGTGTTTACCCGACTAAATATTTTGCAATTAATTCAGCGTTATATTAGAATCAGCTTGACTAACTCCAATAATATTTCCTTTATTTCCTTCATAACCGATACAATTTTACGGTATAGTATAGCCACTGTGAATATTCTTTTAAGTGGTGGTAAATCTAGTTCATTCCTTTCTAAAAAATTCCAAAAGACAACGCATCACTTGTCGGTGAATTCATCGTAAACATTCTTATCTTCGTGTTCATTCCCTTACAAAAGAAGTTATAAAAAATAACTGAAACCACTTGTCAGTGTCTTTCCCTTATGAAAAATTCCAACATATATGTATTCTCATTTTTTTACCTAATTACAATACACATTGTCGTTGCTTTGCAATCTCGTTGCGTTCACTATAATTGTGGTCCTGGTTGGCACATCTTAACATCTGTAGCCATGTGACTGGGTTTTTTGAGATATGAAACACACAAACTCGTTCTGAGTACATTGCCCAGAACAATGAGGTTAACTAGCTCATATATATTCACAACATGAAGTTTTTTTTTACATAGTTAATTAATATGACAAAAGTAAGTAAAAAATAAATAAAAGTATTATAATGAAGTTTTGAAAATAAAACAACCTTAGGAGGGTCAAAGTTTGTTAAGGAGAAAGTAATCTGACATAAAGTTTTTGATTTGAGTCCCATGATAAAAAATAATGCGATTATTTTTTTGATGGGAATGGAAAGGAAAAACCCTTTGGAGAGCTGAAAGAGGCATTGTAGTACAAAACACGTACAGTTTTTGATGTTACCATGCAAGTACTGAAACTCATAGACTCATGTAAGAAGACGCGACATTCTCTCACCACTCTATCTTTATCTCCAATAATTCATCTTTAGAAATTGCGTGTCTGCAGGGAAAGGGATTGGGTTTTTATTCTTCCTTTTTTTGTTTTAGTGCCCACGAAACACATGCTCCATAGTTTCATAGTAGACCTTGCCGTGGGAAGGGCCACATCACATGCATGTGCGTCACTGTTAATTATCTCGTACGAAACAATTTCTATTTATTTATTTATTTATGATTCTTAATTCTATATTTTATCTTAATTATATTATCATCCATTAAATTTGTATCATATATTATATATATTATTATAACACGTTTTCTATCTATTTCTATCCCATCATTCACTTTATCTTATGTTTTTTTTTTTTCATTGCCTCCTCACATGTTGATACAAATTTTGTATAAACTTATTATAAAAGTAGATTCTCTTTCAGTCGAATCTCAAGAGATGGTTGAAATGGTTCTCGTATTAATTTTGTATATATACGGTAACCAATGATAATAAATAAAACAAACTATCATTAACACAATGATCAAATTCAAAATTATACTATAATTTTTGTATGCTAATTTTTTTTTCCGATGAAGATTGATGTATAAAGCCTTAAACATTTCAATAATAGTGATACTTCATGGTTTATTATTATTTAAACACATCAAAAGAAGTGCATAAAAGTAAAGTGAAAAAAATAGGTGGAAACTACGATCAAATCAAACAAACTTAAAACAAAGCATAATACTTCTATTTAAAAAAAAAAAACACACAATTAATAACTTAAAGGAAAGCATACTACTTTTATTTTTGAGAAAATCACAATTAATCAAGTTTAGAATATAAGTTTCATCAATATTATAATTAGTTAGTAAGTTCACATTAAATATTATTCTTTTAAAAAAAATAATAAAAAAGTGCGATATACGAGTTATTAATTCATATGAAAGATACATCATCTCATATTCAAAATCTTAAAAAAATAAATTTATAAAATATTTATTTTAAATTGTTGAATTTTTTATTTTTACTTAACGTTGAACTCAAACTCACATTAAAAGTAGTAAAAAAATAAGAAACTTCCCTAAAAATGATAAGCTTGTTTACATACACTGATCATAAAAATTGTTTGTCCTTCAAATATGTATTTATTATCACACCTAAGTGCATTCCTCATATATCTTTCAACATATACTATATGTATCATCAATATGTTGTAACAAGACTGAAAGAGTAAGATTAACAACAATCAGATACTAATGAAAAATATTACGAAATTAGTTAAATGACACTCTATAAGTGAAACAAAACTTTATTTTTCAAAACTAACTTATAAGATATATAATATTTATACTTACTAATATATTATATTTTAATTATATTTCTAGTTAATATAAATATGGAAATTGTATAATATTATAATCTGAGATGAGGAAATTAAGTAGTTGTAGAAGATCCATAATGAGTGCAGAATATAGAGGTAAAAGGGTGGAATTAAGCCTCGTTAATAAATTTATCTTTACAGATGGAGAGTTTGGACTTTGTATAACAGTTGTGTCTAACATGAAGAGATATGTGTGAGGTGATTGCATGCTCTGCATCTTCAACTTCATCATTGTTCCAATTGGTTTCCTTCTTAGATAACAAATACTTTGTTTACCGCGCCGTTGTCTCTTCCTCAGGGACTCAATCTCTGCACCCTCATCAAATCACATCACATTTGCACAAACACAACACAACCATTCCACAACCACCATCGCATTATTGCTTCTTCTTACACAAACAACAACTCTTCTATTTAATCATTCCTTAACTATATATACATATATTTTAATTTTAGTTTTCTTATGGACAAGGTTAGTTATTAGTATTTATTAGTGAAAGAGTCCTCTTTCACTTTTTTATATCTTTAAATTGTTATGAGAGAGTAGAATCCATAATCTCTCTTACTATTATTTCTAACTTTTATCATTAAATCAATCTTGTAATTTTTAATATCTTTTTGTTGGATATGTTTCTCTTGTTTTGATATAGGTGTAAGAACATATTTGTAACTGTGTGACCTCTGGTTTTGATACATGATCACGTGTCATAATCATTATTATCTTTCCGTTTGCATTATTTAACGGTTGCATTATCATTATTGGTTGTGACCTCTCTGGTTTTGATATTATGATCATTAATATCAGTGAAAGATAATCCATGAGTAGTGTTGGTTTATATGTTAACATGATAGAAGATGTGACAAATATATGTAATCAGGATGGAAAAGAACTTTGATTAGAATAGAAAAATGTTGTCGTATAAAAACTTGTTGAAAGATTACTAAAATTATTTTTTTGTTTTATTCTATTTACATAATTTACAATATTTGAGACATAGAGGAGTTTTATTAGGAAAATACAAACACCAATAAGACATGAGTCTAACTATATAGGATATTGATATCACTCTCAACCTAAAATCTTAAAATAATGAGTTTGAGTCTTTATCTTTACATAATGTTCGATTTTTTTATTTTTAATTAATGTAAAATTTAGACTCATACTTGAATTCTTAACAAAATCGACTCAAACTCAAAAAGTACGATGCTAGTGATTTTTTTATTTATAAAATAGTAAAAAAAAAATCCAAATAAAGCTAATGCACAAATATTTAACCAGCTAGAGTAGTTTATTATTCACGCCTAAAAAATGAGGTACAGAATGAGTTCATATTTTTCTCCCTTTCACAACTGCACATAGGACGGAGGTCCCTCTTTGATGGGGTTTTCTTATCGACACGTTGTAGTGTAATAATATGAAGGAGAAGATGGTCACACACTGTACCCTCACCCGTTGTACATTATACACGTGATGGGTTTGACCAACATAAAATTGTAATTTCCCTTTCAGAGAAGAAGAAACAAACAACGTATTTTAATCTCATACTTCATTTTATAACTTTCCTTATAAATATCATATTTTCATCCAACATATTCTCATGAATCTTCTATCACTCTGTTAATTACAGAACTCACTTTACTAACAAAACAGAAAACTGGTAAAAAAAATTAAAAAATATTTTGGATCTGGATATTCATTAATGCACGCTTCATGGAGTAAGGGTGGCTTAGTATTAATGTTTGGAGATACATGTTATATAGTGTTTTATTACTTTGTCTCTTTTAGAGTTTCTTTGAGTGAATTTTTATAGTATGTTATATTGTATAGTTAATTGATTTTTTTTTCTTTCATATCAAACATATTCACAATACATTTCTATTATTTTTTATTTATTTTTTACTTTTTTTTTAAATATAAATAATTTTACCTTTCATTATTTTTTCCCTTATTTATTTATTTTTCTTTTCCAATCTAAACAAGATTTTAGAACAATGGAATGGACAGTGGAAAAGGTCATTTGCACATATTTTAAACCTTTTATTTTTCTTTTCTTCTATCTAATTGTAATTCTTACATTTTAACAATAGTTTCCCTTTTAATTTTGAGGGAGTTAAAAAGACAAAAAATATACCTCTCTATTCTTATTTAGTATGGATTCTGACTAGGGATGTCAAAAAAGTTTATACCCGTGGGTATCTGCAGATAAAATTCGCAACAAGTAAAAAATGAATATTGTAAATAGATATCCGCGGATAATGGGTACGAGTATTTTTAATACTCACATGTTAACGGGGCGGATACGGATATCATAGTATTTGTACCCGTAGATACTCATATCTGCTATACTCTAATTTAAATTAAAAAAATAAAAAATATATGATTAAAATATTAACATATTTATTTTGAATGAGTTATTTTTTTATCATTTAGTTTTTTAAAAAAATTCATCTCTTTGTAAACTGTCATTCAATACTATTTAAATGAGTTATTTGGACTTTGTTTAAAACTTATGAATGCTATGTATTGTATTTTATTTGAATTTACGATTAAAATATGTCGTTAAATATTTATTTATTTATTTTTTTTTGTAAATATCCGCGAGTACCCGTGGATAGTAAAAAATTATGTTGGTACCCACATAACGGATACCCGACGAATATGAATACGGGTACGGGACAGCGGGTAGGATACGAAGGAGTTACCACCCGCACTCTATCCACTCCGTTAACATCCCTAATTTTAACCAAATTTATTACCAAAATCAAATTTAACACTAATAATTTGCAAAGAAAAATTATTTAAATTTTAACACAGTGCAGAAACAACAAACAACAACACGTATTGAATACCCAAATAATATAATGAAATAAATGTAGTGGCTATTTTGCAATTAGATCAAACTTTGTAACAACAGTTGTTATTTTAACTGTTGTTATATACCATAAATTGAGAAACAATGACGATTTGCCTAAATATCGTCGTTAAAATTGTAAAAATGACAACGATTTGTTGTGAAACCATTGTTATAAGATTTTTAACAGCTAAATAACGATGATTTATTTGAAAAATCGTTGTGAAAAACATAGAAAGAAAAAGAGTAACATTAATTATATTTATGTATTTAATAAAAATGAGAGAAAGAGAATCAATTAAGAGAGAAGACGTCATGCATATCAGAACATCAGAACATGTAATGTGAAAGATAACATAAACGAATATAATTGTATCGCTATCTTGTGATATAAAGTTATTTTCAATTATCAATTATTTTCAATTACTGATAAATGATTTTTATAAAAATATTAGATTTAATTATATATAAAGATGAAAGAGAAATTTTTAAATAAATAAGCCATTGCGAATAAAGATAAAAAAGAATTAAATTCCAATGCGTTACATATTTAATTAGTTATATTATAGTAGCCATGAAATGAGAATTAGTGAGAGAATAAAAAAGAGAGGGAATATATTTAATTAACATGGTAAAAATGAAACGGATTTTAGTTAAAATATTTTACTGTTAAGCAATTTAAGTAATCGTAACGAAGAATATTTGTTTGGAAACGTGGTTTTGAAATTTAAATTGCGAAATATAAAAAGGCAGAAATAGAAAGTTGGAAGTAACAGATGTTTGTGAATGGAATCTGAGTGAAGAGGATGAGAGGCCCACCAGAAGCGGAAAAGGCCTAAACTGAATAATCGACTTATCCATTATATCTTATAACTTATATCTTTCACTTTTGTCCTCTTCTCGGGTCACTTCTTCCAAACACGCCTTAGCTTAAGACGCAAATCCCAAGTTGAGGTATCAAAATTAAAAACTAAAATGGAAGAGAAATAAAATGAAAAGAGACCCCAACTAGGAAATGGAAAATGACCTTAGAATCAGATACGACTTATCAGTGATATATTCATCAAAAAGCCCTTTCACATATATTCTAAAATCTAAACCCCAAACAAATTCAATCAACAACAATACTTAATTTAACTACCATATTTAAATACACAAAGAACATAGATTTTTTTTATATGCTAAAATATATAAAATGAACACATTTAATATAATTTAAAAGTACAATAAATAAAATATTTCAAACATATAAGCTATATTTTAAATTTATGATAAACAGTTTAATTAAAATATTATATTTAATAATTTAAAATATTTAATTTTCATTTAAAAATAAAGATGAAAATAATAAAATGAAAGAGATAAAAGAATTAATGCCTCGTCATTTATAAATGGATAAATTTGACAAACCGATTACGTTGTAGTAAAATAGTGATGAAATGGTATTAAATTTCAGTTAGCTAAAGGTATCCTTCGCTACTATGTTAGGAAATAATATTTATTGAGAAAAAACATTGTATTTAATTATGATTTTGTGGAAAAAATTGTCAGGCCAACCATAATTTAGATTGGTCTTTTATACAATGAGGAAAATCCCGTAGTAAGACACAAAATTTGATATAATATGACTTATTTAAAACAAGAGTTAAATTGAAATTAAGAAATAGAGCTCAGAAATTATTTCAACTAAACAAAAAAAAGTTAAATATAAAAGAATTTTTTTATTTTAAAACTATTATTTTTTAAAATTAATGACGTGAAAATTAATCATATATATAGACATAAATTCACTGTTTTAGAAAATAAGTTTAACTAATAAACCATTATTAAATAATACTTATATATAACTTTGGATTTCAAAATATAATGTGAGTGAAATCTATTTCGAAAACAATTGTACAGAGGAAATATTTTTCAAAGAAAATTACTATTTATTAATTTTTTACAATAATTAAGTTTAAACAGTATTAATTTAATTTATGGTTAAATAATAATAATATAAACTATTTCTAATATCACATTAAAATCAAGACATTATATATATATATATATATATATATATATATATATATATATATATCCGAGACATATATCAAATCAAGATTCACATACAACAAAATTGAACAGACAAAGAATAAAGCCCGTGAAATGCGGGTTTGACATTTTTATTGCGGGACACCATCAAACAACATTTGACAACAAATTATTTTTTAAACAATATTTGATAATAATATAATTTTCCGATGAATATCAATTTTTTTTATGCCCATTTTGGTACATATTCAATCATAATATGTTATATTTTTTAGTTAATAAAGATCATACTTCGTAGATAGTGGTTGTGACAACTAATTTTGTTAGGACTTAAGTATAATCAAATATTATTTCATAATAATAATGTTAAAGTAAAAGTATCTAGTTTGTTCAGTAGGGGTGTCAAAGTGAGTCAATATAGCTCATACGGGTTGGTTCACTACAGATTGAGTTAAAAAATGAATCAGTTCAATTTAGCTCACTTTTTGGTTAATTAGGACTTTTGCAAACGGATTCGACCAGTCACGGGTTGGTGAATTGGTTCACTTATGAATGTTTTTTTTTTTAATTTATTTTATATATTTATTGTATTACAATGAAAGTAGATTAACTCTTTAGTTTTTATAATAGTGGAATCAAAGTTTTCATCTAATTATTGAAATATTATTATAAAGATAGTAGTTAAAAATTAAAATATCAACGTATGTAATTTGACAAACAAATAAATTAAATATTCAAACTATTTAAATATATTGAACAACATTATAGTATTTCAAGGTAAATTAAAAAGATTAAAGTTTACTTGTGTATATGAATAGGGAGTAAGAAATTTTTACAGGAGGAGAGAGAAAGAAAGGAGAGGAAGTTAGGAAAAATGTTGAGTCAAGATACATTTGTATTCTTTTCCATTTTATTTAGTTATTTTATAACTATAATCATTAACTATCTCTAATCTCACTTTGTATATTTATTCACACGATTTATTTATATATTTACATTTAGTTAGGTGTTTTTAACTTCATTTTAATTGTTTATATTTATTTTTAGTTACACACATACCTTATTTATTTAATTATATTTGTCTTAAGTTATGTATTAATGATTGGTGACAGAGTTGTTGGTAGAGATTTCTGAGAGATTCATATAGAAACGCTTTTTTAACGTTTAAGTCGGTAAAAGTTTATAGAAGATATTAAGATAGGAGATAGTGATGAGCAAAATATCTAAGTGAATACTCCTTGCATAATTATCCTATAAATTTATAGGTTTTTTTGGGTATGTGGGTAATAGGGCGAAAAATAAGTTTTGTTAAAGTGTATTTATTTAATATATTGGCACATCTTAGCTATTCGGATGACTTAATGTTATATACATTCAATTTCAAGTATCTTGGGTCAGTAGGTACATAAATTCCTCAAGTTCAAAAGCCATAGGATTGAGTTAATGGATGAATAAGTTTTATCATTTGTCAAGTTTTGATATAAGTGGTTAATTTCAAGTTTGTATTTTCACAACCATTATTTTGAAGGTCAAAGCTTTATGCAACCTACATTGATGTTTTGCTACCCCATTATGGAAACAAGTTTATTTAATTATCATATTTTTTTTATGACATGTGTTGCATTGGTGTTATTTTCGATGCATGTTAACAAGGATTTTTCTTGTTTATCGGAACGTTATGTCATTGGATGATGACGAACCTTACAATGTTATTTTAACATACTTAAGATCAAAACATTGTCATAGTATGTGAGGATGAAAACAAGGTTCTAAACACAAATTGTGGCTATCTAAGATATTTGAAACGTTATTTCCCTTAACCTTCAATCGGGGTAATGAAAAGATTTCAGGGTTGAATCTTTGTTTCCTCCGACCTTGACTAGGGAGCTTGTTTTGATACACCCAATTTTACATCACTTAGAAATTGAGGTGAAAATCAATTTAAATACATATTTCTCCTTCAATTCTCTTAGACAAGTTTTTCAAGAATAAAATTATGTTAAAACTCCAACGTAAATAATATTGTTTCGGTACACCCAATAAGTCTCACATCACTTAGAATTCGAGGTCAAGCGTAGTTTAAATACTCATACCTCTCTCCATCCTTTGAGACGTCTTTTAAAGACAAAACCGTGACGGAACTCTACGCTACTCCAAAGTGGACAATATCTCAGAAACACGATGATTATTCCTAACAATGACTGCTAGACGAACTTGGGTCGGAATCGGAACAAATACCTTTTGGATACAACAATTTACATGTATAGGAACAATTTTAATAAATGAAACAAGTAATTTAAATTATTATTAAAAAATATAATTGTTGATAATGATATTATGTTTTTTAATGCAGATCGTGATATTACGTAACAATAAAAACATATATTTTCTAATATCAACTACTTTTTCATTAATGATTATTATTAGTTATTTTATTATTTACTTTTAATAGAATATTTCATATCGATTTGATAATAGTACGATTCGCGTTCAAACGCAAGAATCATGAAGGTGGTTTATTAATGGCAATTTAAATTTTTATTATGATTTTGTATCACAGTGATTCTGATATTGAAAAAGTTTCTGTTGTTGTAGTAATCCTTCTTCCTTTTTAAGTAACAAGTGATGCAAAGCGTCTTTATATGGATGTTTAGCAATTTAAGAGAAGAGTTGATAGGAGAAACTTCCAAATTCCAAGAACTTTTACATAACATTTATGCATACTCACTCTTGAATATCACTAAAAACTCGACTATGTAGCTTATTAAATGTGAAATCCTATATTTTTCCATTTGATTAATCCAAAAGCTTAATAAATTGAATTAACCTATTAAAGAATTATTAATTTTCAACATCATTTAATTTTTCAACTTTCAGCTAATTTCGAATTTTCAAGGAGTTGAGTTTTTGCCAAGCATAGTCTAAAGAAAAAAAAAATATTAAAAGGTTAAAGAAATATTTGATTGCAACTAATAAATATATTAATAAATGTTTTTCAGATATCCGCCTAAAGCTTTAGAACGTAAGGCAAGTTTTACTGTTTTAAAAAATATTTAACAATTTTATGTTGACAAAAATTACAAAAACTTATCCAAATAGAACCACTGAAAAATGCTTTGATTTAATTCAAATTTTACATTAAATTTGAACTAAACCGAATCGCATTATGTTTTCAGGTAGATGACTCTTTTACGAAAAATTAAACCAAATCATTCACAATCCTCCTCCCTGAATATTAATAAAAAAAAAATGGTAAAAATATTTAATGTCATAAGTAGGTCTTTGATTAGGTTTAGACTCTCTACCGAATATAAACTAAAATAATAATTGAGTAAAAGATTTTTAATGTCATGATATTTGCAATAAATTGCAATGTTCCCCATTAGCTTTCAAATTAAATACAGCAGGTCATTAATTTAAGCAACGTGTGGCAAATGGTAATCCTAACTGAAAATGAAACTAAATTTGAGTGTGTGCGTTGAAGGTGAGGGATTTGTGTGAAAAGTACAAGAGAGGAGAGACGTGGGAGATGCATTTGTTTTATTTATCGCAGAGTGAGTGCATAGGATAAGACTAAGAACAGAGAAAAAAAGAAAAAAAGAAAAAAAATCTACAGAACAAAAACTTGTGGCTGCAATTTCTCTATCAATTCATTATATCTTTCCCCATCACAGTTAATTAATCCTATTCACTTCCTCTTCCTTCCAACATATCCCTCTCACTCTGTCCATTCTGTCAAACCCTTTCGGCTTTTTCGTACAACTAGCCACTGAAAGCAACAAAATACGAATTTGTTGCAAAAACATATTATTATCACAGTAAATGCAAGTGCCCAAACTTTAAAAGTCATCAACTCAATAATCACACGTTTCCTTTACCTATTTATGGCTTAAAATCTCCCATTAAACAGGTTTGACAGAAAAGCGAGGACAAGAAGGAGAGAGAAGTTTAAGAAAAAAAGATAAGACTGGATTAACATATTGTGTTTGGTTTTCTTCAGCACCGAGGAGACAGAAAGTAAAGACAAGTTATTAGATTAGATGAGATGGTTAAAACTTGTTGAAGAGGAGGAGTGTGTGAAAGCAGTTTAAGGAAAGGTTGTAGAGATGAGAGGTGGTGGATGCAGCATAGTTTGGTTCAGAAGAGATCTGAGGGTGGAAGACAACCCTGCACTGGCGGCCGGAGTAAGAGCCGGAGCTGTGGTTGCAGTTTTCATCTGGGCACCGGAAGAAGAAGGCCAATACTACCCCGGCAGAGTCTCCAGGTGGTGGCTCAAACAAAGCTTGGTTCATCTTGATTCTTCTCTCAGGAATCTTGGCACTCGTCTCATCACTAAGCGATCCACTGATACTGTTTCTTCTCTCCTTGACCTTGTTAAATCCACTGGAGCTACTCAACTCTTTTTTAATCATTTATACGGTCAGTTTCCTCTTCTTGGATCATTTTTACTTTTTGTTTTACTTCAAATAGAATGAATGTCCAGATTCCGGGGAGTTTGCTATAGTCATTTTGGATTGTGGAAACCTAGATTACATGAATTAGGATAAATTCTTTATCCGATAGCAATGTACGGAACAGGACATCACCGTTTTTTCGACTGATTTGTTTGACCCACTTACATGGATGTCTGTGATTAGTCATCCGTACAGATTAGTTTGTCATCTTTTTGGATTTTGTTTGTCTCATGACAATCTAAAAAATACGATACAGGTAAATGGGTCAATTCTAGTTCCTTTGGTGTTTGTGAAATGTTTGTGTTTTGATGTGTTGCAGATCCCCTGTCGCTTGTAAGGGATCACCGAGCCAAAGAGGTTCTGAATTCTCAGGGCATAACAGTACGTTCCTTCAACGCGGATTTACTGTATGAACCGTGGGATGTGAATGATGTCCATGCTCGACCCTTCACAACTTTTGCTGCTTTTTGGGACAGATGTCTTACCATGCCTTATGACCCAGACTCACCTCTTCTTCCTCCTAAAAGGATAATTCCAGGTCTACTCTGTTCATTCACATTTCTTTTAATGTTCAATCGCTGCTCCATCTTCATTACTCAACATTATCTAAATGAGACAAGAAACACAACTATGCTCTCTTTACTTTCCCTTCTGTATAGATGACACCATTAATGTAACTTCTTCATGCGTTTGAGTGAATTGTAGACGCCTCCAAGATTGACAAAAAGTCTTAAACTAAACTTTTGAGACTATTGGCTCTAGGATCTTTAGTAGTGAGTGCTACTAGGAAAGTCATTTCCTTACTTAAATTAGTAAAATACATTCCAATCTTCTAAAAAGTGAGAATAGAAAAATTTTAACTACGTTCCTATTGGGTTTTTTTTATCAAGTTCAAAAATATCAAGAGCACTCATTTCACATTCTTTTAATTCTAATTTAATTATATATTTATATTTAATAAACCATGTTTATTAATCACGTTTTAATTTACACAATATAGAAATTAGAAGGTAATAAATAACTATAAAATTATGAAAAGTTAAAAAAAAAAAACTTATATTTTGTGGTTCAACTTATAATTTAATTTTGCTTCTTATTTATTATTATCTTAATTTTAACTATTTAATTACCGAGATAATAATTTTGTATTATATGTATATACACATGGGATGGGAATTTAGATCCTAGCCTGCTTTAACAAGTTGGGTGAACATTATTTTATCCTACTCCAAGAAAGATTTTTCGTCAAAGTTAGACATGGTTTTACGGGTACCCACTATTTCAAATTTAATTTTTATACCTATCGATACTAATTTATATAAAAATTAAAATTGAATTTAGACATCTATTGGGAAAGACTTTTCTTTTAATTCACCTGATTTGAATCTTTTTCGATTAAAATTGGTGTGAGGCTTTCGTGTCCAAGCCAAAATTAGTGAATATTTTGGTAGTTGTTCCGAACTTGTTCTGAACATCTTGAGCTCCATATAATCCTGGGGCTGGTTATATTAAAGCCTATAAGTTAACAATTGCTTAACTTAAGCTACTTACAAGTTTTTGGAAAGAAACAAAATGATTTTACTCCTAGGGTAACATTGCAAGCATAAAAGAGTTAAAAGACTATTTCAAAGTTAACTTTAGTCTAAAAGGATGTAGGGAAACTTAAAAATGAGCTTCAAATGTTCAAAGTAGTGAGAAAAAACTTCAAATTGAGCTAAGAAACTTGCAAGAAAAAAAAAATCTTGATAGTTTGATAGAACTCAAAATTAGATTCACCGTGTTCTATGTATTAAAAGTGAATTTTAAATTAAGAATTGAACTTCAAACTTATAAGGTAAAATTTGTACCCACTTATATAGTATGAATTCGTCTTATTTTTAGTTGATATGATATCTCTAATACACTCATCATGTCAAGGCATATATCTCGAACATAGGGTTAAACATTAATGGTTGTTTGATAGCATTCTAATAGCAGGTGACGTGATAGAGGTGACGTGATAGATTAAACAAATAACAAATCTTGATAAGATAGACTTTAAATGACTTTGATATCATCTTAAAAAGTGGATTTTAAGCTTAGCTCAACCTTACAATATTGTTGTATTGTGATAGATTAAACAAATAACAAATCTTGATAAGATAGATTTTAAATAACTTTGATATCATCTTAAAAAGTGGATTTTAAGCTTAGCTCAACCTTACAATATTGTCGTGTATACAGAACCTTTCATCTTATGAATATATAATATATCCATAGCATTCAATTCTACCAAACAATGAGGACCAATTTTCCACCAATGATGCTATAATAAAATGTATGTGGTAGATGACGTGGACAATGGATGTTGTATTAAATTTTTTTTAGTGTCAAATAGAGTGCTTTGTAGGTAAGATTCTAAGTTCTCTTGAATGTTCCAACAATAATGAAACTCAATTCCATATCTTTTTCTTTTTTGCATTTGTAAAAATAAGGTATAAGGAAAAGAAAATTAATTTACTTAAGTTTTCCTTTTAGAAATAAAGGATGGATGTGAAAAAATAAAAAGGTACTTGTAAGTAACACTGTGTCCCTCTTGGAAATAGTTGTTTCCACCATTATAATATAGTACTTCGGCTTCACGAAAGGACGAAATAGTGTTTGCTCTAAGTTAAGCTACTATCTATTATCCACAAAAGTTTCTTACTTGTGATGCTAGGGATAACAATGGAACCCAACATGTGTTAATTCTCCTTACCCATCCTTCTAAATAAAAATCTACATGATTACATCTTTCATACTTGTGTGAGTATTCATGAAAATTTAGTAAAAGAGTAAAATACATGATGTTTCAGGTGATGTGTCGAGATGCCCAAGTGACACATTGGTGTTTGAAGATGAATCAGAGAAGGCAAGCAATGCACTTCTTGCGAGAGCATGGTCACCGGGGTGGAGCAATGCTAACAAGGCATTGACAGCATTCATAAATGGTCCACTGATAGAGTACTCAATAAATCGCAGAAAGGCTGACAGTGCCACAACCTCACTTCTCTCACCCCATTTGCATTTTGGTGAGCTGAGTGTGAAGAAGGTCTTCCATCTTGTCCGCATCAAACAACTTCTGTGGGCCAACGAAGGAAACAAGGCCAGTGAAGAGAGTGTGAACTTGTTCCTTAAATCTATTGGTCTCAGAGAATATTCGAGGTACATTAGTTTCAACCACCCCTACAGTCATGAAAGGCCTCTTCTGGGCCACCTTAAGTTCTTTCCTTGGGTTGTAAATGAGGCTTATTTTAAGGCATGGAGACAAGGCAGAACTGGTTACCCTTTGGTCGATGCAGGGATGAGGGAGTTGTGGGCCACTGGTTGGCTGCATGATCGGATACGTGTTGTAGTTTCCAGTTTCTTTGTCAAGGTTCTGCAGCTTCCTTGGAGATGGGGAATGAAATATTTCTGGGACACCCTCTTGGATGCAGATCTTGAAAGTGATGCTCTTGGTTGGCAATACATATCTGGCACACTCCCTGATGGTCGTCAATTTGACCGAATAGATCATCCACAGGTGTTGTGCTACTTTTGTGTCAAAGCTGCATAATTCATCTTTCTTCCTTCACCTTTTGGATTTATGATAATTTTGTTAACATTGGTTTTTAGTTATGTCCTGTTGTCAGCAATTTGAATACTGAAAATTGATAAATAGATGCACTCATTTCAGTTGTTGGATTTTGTAGTTTGAGGGCTATAAATTCGACCCAAATGGAGAATATGTACGACGGTGGCTTCCAGAACTTGCAAGGTTACCTACTGAGTGGATTCATCATCCTTGGAATGCACCAGAATTCGTGCTCCAAGCTTCTGGAATTGAGCTAGGAACCAACTACCCTCTTCCGATTGTGGGAATAGATGCAGCAAAAACTCGATTACAAGAGGCACTATCGGAAATGTGGCAACTAGAGGCTGCTTCAAGAGCTGCAATGGAAAACGGAACTGAGGAAGGACTTGGAGACTCCTCTGAATCAATCCCTGCTGCTTTTCCACAAGACATGCAAATGGAGGAAACTCATGAACCTGTTAGGAACAATCCCTTTCCTGTTGGTCGGCGTTACTTGGATCAGATGGTTCCAAGCATCACTTCCACCCTTCTCAGAATAGAAGAGGAAGAAACAACTTCTGATCTCCGAAACTCAGCAGAAGAGAGCAGCAGAGCTGAAGTGCCTATAAATGTAGATGCACAACAGAATGCAGGAGTTATATCGAACGAACGGATGTTGCAGAATGCTCACAGGAATACACAAGTACAAAACAATACTACAATGGAACTGAGAAACGTGGCCGAAGATTCTGGCGTAGAATCTTCAAGTGGTACAAGGAGAGAACGCGATGGAGGTATAGTTCCAGTATGGTCTCCCCCAGCTTCCAGTTACTCAGAACAATTTGTAGGAGATGAAAATGGTATTACAAGTGGTTCCTCGTACTTGCAAAGGCATCCTCGGTCTCACCAATTACTGAATTGTAGGCAGCTACCTCAGACCGGGTAAGATTTCAAAAGGCCAATGAAAGCATTGAACACTTTATGTTCAATATTTTCAGTTTAATGATTATGATCCCTTTTCATTCTTTTGTTGGCTCCTTGTTATCTTATCACAGTTAAATTTTGATGACAGGTAATTCATAATCATATTTAAAGCGACTAGACTAGAAGAAGAAAAATACACTATCACCTTTATGTTGAGATAAAGTGGGACGTTGAAGCCGCACAAACATAAATGAGTTATTTTCCTACACCCTTTACCAGCGGCTGAACTCCACTGTGTACGAGATTTCAATTCATACAGCAGTTCATCTGCAGTTTCTTTTGCTTTCTTGTACAATATTTGCAACTTGCTGTGTGGTATAGTGTTTGTGGCGAGGGAGAAAAAACCACCATAGGATCTTTGGTCTAATAATAAACTCAGATTTGTGCTTTCACTTAAGCCAGATATATTAATTATGATCCGAGTTTTAGTTACATCTTCTGTACCCTACATATTGTGCAGTCTCCAGCTTTATCTATTTGAGTACCTAAGAGTTTGCAAATTTGGTTCTTCTTTTTATGGTAAAGAATTTGGTTCTTCTGAATTGCATACAAAGTGTAAATGTAATGATTAATTAACAAAAGTCAACCACTGAGATCACTACAATTGCAACTGCGGAGCAATGTGATTTGCTGAGAAAAGTTATTTGTACTCTTAATTGCACTTTGACATAAGCTTCGCTCTTTCCATTTGCTGTGTGGCAAGTGGTCTGATGATAATCATCACGATATGAGTCGGGAGACACTTTATTTAACCAGCAATGATGACTTTAAACAGAACAAAAATGTTAATTACAGCTAAAGTCAGGAGATCTTTGCTTTATATATTTTTTTTCAATTGGTGAAGATACCATTATACTTTCACACAAAAAAGTATAAGGGAAATTCTTTACTACAGATTGCTTTATAAAGTACAACTTATAGCATATGGAACCTTTACTTTTTATTTTAATTTTAGAATTTATTGTTTTCTTGACATCTTTTAATATATTTTTTCTTTTGCATATTTCTTTTACACTTTCACCCCAATAACCAACCAAAATCAATTCCTATATGTTAACCTTCTCTCTTTCTTTCTTAATTAGCTATTTTCATTTTTAGAAGTTTTACGAAAGTAATCAAAAGGCATATTATATTACAATTTAAAATTATAAGATCCAAATATAAACTATATGTTAAAAATTAATTATATAAAATAATCATTTATCTTATATAATACATAAACTAAAATATGTTTGATTAAATTATTGTTACCAATGACGGATCTTGCTCAATAATGTTGGGGGAGCCAAAAAATATACTCAAAATTTATATTTTTAATTATTGTCATTAATACAATAAAAATTAATACATAATTTAATATAATTGTAACTACAAAACAAATCACACGTATCTAAAGTATTATTTTTTTCATATTCTTAAATTCATCAAAGAATTAAATCAAAACTAAAATTTTCAGCTATTTTTTTTAATATAAATATGAAAATCTTTCTAAAAAATTAATACGAAATTTCTCATGTAATTAGTTGAACTTTAAGAAAATGATCTTCTAATTGAACAATATGATCATTAGTATTATGCTTTAGAATATATAAAAAATTGAATTAGTTTTATTTTCATCTTCACATGTAGCTTTCCTTTTATCACTTTAAAACAATGAATCTATTATCTTATTCTTCATCAATATTTATCCCAACCTAATAATTAAAGATATTGAGAGTTCTTAAAAAAGATTAAAATCAAAAAATAAGTTATCACAATCTAATAAAAATGAGAGTTCCTAAAAAATCTATGATAATGAAGTTACAATTAAAAATTGGTTATGAGAAAACACATCGTACATTACTTTTACTGCTATATTGAGAAAAAAATAAATATAAGACTCATGAGATAAAAGATAACGCTAACTATTAAACAAATATTTCAAGATCAAGTAAGACATGAGAATTACCTTTTTTCTTCAATAGTGAAAGAGAACAAATGAAATGAAAGAAAGAAATAATAAGTTTGTATCCAACTTTTTTTTTCAAAAGCGAAAAGAAAACACGTAAGATTAAAAGAAGAATCTAATATATAAAAAAACTCAAAAAGATAATAAAAAAAATATGCATCTTAATAAATATTTTTAATTTTTATTATATTTGATTTTATGTTTCATCATTTATTATTATTAAATGTTATACTTTATAAAAAAATTAAAAAAATACCATATTTAATAATCATCACTTTTTTTAATATAAACTACATATAATTTAAACTTTTCTAAAAACATTAAAAATTTCTAAATTACATATAATACAAAAAATAAAAATTGGGGGCGATGGCCCTGTCCCTCAAAACATCCGCCACTGATTGCTACAAAATTTAATTGAGCGAAAATATTATATGTTGTTCTTCTTAAAAGAGAAATGAAAAAGAAAAGATAATCATAAGGTGCATGTTTTCGATTCACTTCCTTCCAATTGAACATCAACCTATCATATCAGTTCCTTCTGTATGCTTAGAAGAACATTTTTTTTTTCTTTTCCTCCTTTGTCTTCTTTCTCTATTTTTAACAGTTTCAGGGTGCAATCGCATTTTTTCTAAGAATTTTGATTTCAAAGTTATTGATTCCATATTATTTAAAACACATGATGGATGGCAACCTAATGCTACATTTTTTATTTACAATTTTATAAGAAGTGATTGCTTTAAAGAGTTTTTTTGAAGGTCCATGACATAAGATACGGAGAGTTTTGTATTGTAACCTAACCTTGCTGCATCATAGTTCTGGCTCGCTCTAAAAACAACTTAGATTCCATTCTGCAAGGCCTTCCAAGCAACCTAAAAAGCCTAACCAACAAAGTCATAACTTAATAATTGATACGCGTTGACTTCTTCTCCCATAATAAACTCTTTAAATTAGTGTTCGGAAACTTGAAAGGACCACTCAAATGTTAAAAATTCATAAATTCAGTTTAATTTTAAAATTTTGAGTTTAAAATGTATTGATTCTTATATATAATTTAGACTCGTGTCTATTTGTGCTGTATGGTCTGGACAAAAACATTCGAAAGAAAAACCTATCACCATATTATTAAAATCTGTGAACGTACTCTACAAACTTTACTCTAAACATAATGACATCTCATTCTATTTAATGTTCTTATAGAAACACAAAAAGAGCTCAACCTCACCGGTTTAGTGGACAATTAGTGATTTTTTGTGTGTTTGGAGAATGAGAATCATGAGACAGAGGAAGTTAGGGCATAAAGGCTATCACTACTCATGAATGATGAATTTGTCATTGGATTGGCCTTTTTTGGAAGTGTGCTTTGTCTCTTTTAAGAATCATGGAGGGAATTATTTCCTCTTCTGTTTTTTTCTTTTTTTTTTTTTTTTTTTTTTTTTTTTTTCTGGTTAAGCCCTACCTATGAAAGCATTGGATTCTACTTTAGGTGTTGGGTAGTGTCTATAAAATAAAACTGCAAGTCAACTTCAATCCTTTAAAGCCTAGAGGTTATAGTGCCACTAAACTATTGGGCAGTGTGGTTAGATGAAGTCCTTCGTCTCATCTTAATGTACGTTATGAGAAGAAAAAGAAGCTGCGGATTTATACGCAGTTTCAAAATTAACTCAAGTTGAAATCCAAAAGCAAGTTCATATATATTAAAGTACACATGCATGTGTTCAGGTGCTTTCACAAGTAGCTGATTTGAATATGGTAGAAAATATTCGTACACAAAGATGCTTTTGGATGCAAACTTCAGCACTAACTGGTAGACCTCATTAATTGATTCATTGAAAGGCAATTAATTATAGTGAATATGGAGTTTGATTGTGGCATTAAACTACCAATCAAAGTTAGCAAATGAAATGCAAATTATTTGAATAAAAAGTGTGGCTTTGAAATTTGAATGTGAAAGAGAAACCTCCCCATAAAAAAATTAAAGCAAACTTGGAGCCTGCAATGCAAAAATGGTGGTATGTGAAATGAGAGAAAGAGAGAATGAAGAATGGTGGAAAAGAATAAAAAAGACGGCATGGTTTGACCTGTTCCAATGCTTTTGAAAGGTAAAAGGGTAGGAGTTATCTTTTGAATAAGATTATATTTGATTTTTGTCTATTAGTCATATATATATATATATATATATATATATATATATATATATATATATATAAAAGATGGTCAAATGTAAATAAATTTTTGACCGTGAAATCATATTGTAATATAAGTATAATTAAATATTGAAGGCATATGTATACCAAAAACATACAAACCTATAACCAATAGTTAATTTAAAATAACATTGCATCATTTAATTCCGACATTAAGTGGCTACATTTAAATACAATATATATCACAACCATAAAGATGCAATAAACTTTAGAAGGCATGGGAGACATGACTAGAAATGAAAAATATAATATAAACAATAAAATTATTATAATGCATGGTGAAAAAAATTAAGTGCAATAAATAGTTCATGTGTTAAAAGATAAGCATAAGTCTTGGTAAACATTAAAATGCTACAATTTATATAATTTTAATGGTGGTGTTATAATTTTTATTATTACACGGAGTTCCAAAATAGAAGAAATAGATAATTAATTACAGCTACAAATGTTGGAATGAAAAAAAAAAACTAAATTGCAATATTCAAGGATGAATTTTACCAATAGTTAAAATTCGTCTCTCATTACAAACAAATAATTATTAACAAATTTTAATAGTCAGAAATTATTAATAGATAATCACTGAAAAAAAATTATTATTGGTAATTACCAAAAAAAAAATTCATGTATTGATAAAATTTATTAATAAATATTTTACCAACAAATTTTGTATTTTCATTAAACAATCAGTAATTTTAATTTATGGATACATCTTAGTTGTTTGATAATTCCGTTCGAATATAGTGAATTGTTTTACATTATAATACTTAAGAGTATTTACTCTAAAAAATGAAAGATTTGTAATTAAATAGCAATTTAAAAAAGCAAGTATAATCAAATAATATAATCATTAAATATTGTAGAGATATTTTATGAATAAATACTAGCTTTCGGTTTCGGATAATATTTTATATATTTTAGTTTAATTTATTTTAATCTCGTAAATATGATTATTATTTCTCTACCATAATTTTATTAATGCTCAGTTTATTCACATACTTTAACACTACTCACCACGAATAGCTTACAGGTTTTTTTTTTTTACAATTCTCATTACTCTTTTATTTTTGGTTTATTTTTAAAAAATAGACTTTTCACTAATATATATATTGTGAAGATAATATACTAGAAGAGAATCTTGTATCTACTATGACAGTTTTATTTCTGTAGATCAAAGGTATTTATGGATGAAACTTGTTGACTCAAATAACATATAAGGTATTAAATCTTATTATATATTTATGCATGCTTCTATAGTTAATACATTAAATCTTTATATCCTAAATCAATAGGTTTTCTTGAGTAGGAAGATATAGATATATGGAATAGTCAAATTTTAGACCAATTCAATTCGTTGGTCAATGATCCTCTAACTTTGATTAGTGCAACAAAATAAAAACTTTAAACTACGAAGAAAATTGGTTCATTTTCAATTAAATTAACATTAATGTTTGTTATAATCAGTGCTAATAAGAGGTCCTTGGTTTTCATCCCAAAATAAATAAATAAATTACTTATTCGGTGTTTCCTATGTATCTTAACTTAAACTAAGGAAGAAATACACTAACCAGTCGCAACAACTTCCAAATGAGGAGTTCAGTTAGTAAACGACAATTAAATATTACTTTAGTAATAACTATGTCAGATTTCATTCTTGTATTTATACATACTTTTCAATTGAATATAAAGTATTTTTGTGTTTGTAAATTTGTAGACCAAGATATACTGTTACTTTTTCAAGGGGGAGATAAACACATATTTTTAAACTAATAATTAAATTGAAATTGGATTACTCGTAATCATAATTTATATTTATAAAAATATGAATAAAATTAACGTTAAATATGTTTTGGTCCTTTAATTCCTACTGAAAATTAGAATCTCAACCATATAAATACGTGGATTTAGTCCTTATAATCAAATTTTATTAAATTTATTTGACGTTTCAAATATATTTCATTATAGTACTTTAGTTTATTTATATTGTTAGATACATGTTCACTCCAATGTTAATTGAGGAACACATTTGAAACGTCAAATAAACATAAAAAAATTAATTTAAATGACTAAATTCACGACACATATTTAAAGATAAGGAACTAAATTTGTTCAAAGTTTTTAATAATGACTAATTCCAATTTTCATTACTTAAAGTTAGAGGTCCAAAAACATATTCAACCCATAAAGTTATATATGATATATTATTTATATAAATTAAAATTGACATAGTTTATACTAACATTAATTATTTGATTATTATATTTAACATAAATAATTATAAATTATAATTTAACCATTATAAACAAAATTATTATTTTTGTATAAAAAAGATGGACAATCTAACAAAAAAAATGTATAAAAAGCTTAGAAAATCTCCTATTATAAAACCCATTTTACATGAACTTTGTAAGAACTTATGCTCACTTTTAGTTCAAACACGAGCTCTTAATTTATTTTGGTAGGTTGTAAAATGAATTTCATATTTTTAATTTTATTTTTTATTACAAATTAAAATTACAGTACTAATCACTGTGAGGTAAAGCGTACATGAAGAATTTTTATGTGTAAATTAGACTCATTCCTCTCATTGATGGATAATGTGGTGTCTCTTCAATTATTCTCACTTAAAAGATCCTTCATTAAAGACAATTATGACAAATAAATTATTTATTTAATCACTATGATGTAATATTATATTACTAATTGATACTATCCAATATATATATATATATATATATATATATATATATATATATAATCAACTCATAGTTTAACTAGATCTTTTATGATCAAAAACATTTTAATGAGTGAGATCAAGTTACATAACTATAATTTTAATTAAAATAAATAAATTATACTTAAGTATTAATTGTAACTTCACAATAGAAAGTTATGTAAGAAATTAATTCCTCTAATATTAAAATAAATATTTGGTCTTCCTTCGATTGTGTTAATTCAGTCATATTTTTTTAATGAAATTCTAATTTTTGTTAATTTTGTTTAATTTGATTTTTTAGTAATATCATTTAAATAATTATAGGTAATGAACATTGACTATCACGTTTCACTTCGCTTTTTTTTAATGATCATATGTCAACTCAACATGTCACATGTTAGAATCAATGTTTTATATTTAATTTGTTTTTTATATTCGTTATTTTATTTTAATTTAGTCATATTTTTTTTTAAATAGAACAATTTTGTCTCTTTTTACATTTATATCAAATTTAATTTTTATATAAATATTATAATGATGTTTTTATTAAAATTTATATTTTTATTAAATATTTTTTATTTAAGGTTACAATTAGTCTAAAATTAAAATGAAAATTTTAAAGATGAAAATTACAACCATTAATATAAAATTTTAAGATGCCAAAACAATAATATTAGACCATTATACTTGGTCGATAAAAAAGGTTTTTGAAGACATGTATGATGTAAGCGGGATCCATCTTAATTAAACTCTTATACTTGATTGGTAAAAAAGTTTAATTATTATTTTTAGAATTTATTAAAAGTTTGAACCTCAATTGTAGGGGTGACAATGTGGGCCGACCCAGCTCATTTAGGTCTGGCCAGTATTTGGCCCACACAATGTGGACCAGTCCGTCTCATCCCGCATTTTCAGCACAGGTTGAAAAGTTTGGTCCACCTCACATAAGTGCAGGGTCCCGCTTTTTTATTCTTTTTTGAATTCTTATGATAAAACTTTCAATGTTCAAAAAATTAGAAAATTTTAAGAAGTTCACAAAATTATTAAGCAAATACTTTCAGGAGTTGGATAATAAATTGATAATTCAACATTTTTATCATATTCATATTCATAATATTCAAGATATATTCTTCAAATTTTAGCGCAACACATTAAGAAATACATAATATTTATATTTTTCAGTCATACAAGAATTTATAACGTTAATGCAACAGTCTAGAAAAAAATAACTAATATATATAAATGCAAGTTTTTCGTTTTAATTTTTATGCGGGCCACAAACCAGCCTACGGTTCATGCGCGCCACAAACCAGCCACATTATGATGATAATTTAACTTATATTTATAACCTATAAGTTTTTAAAATTATTTATAATTAAAGTAAACATATTTAAACAATTTTATTAGGATTGACGACATTCAAGAATAGTAATACCCAACACCAAACACTGCTTTTAAAATGTCCTTAAATAACGAATTTAGTTTTAGCACGAATTGACCATTGACCTCTTTATTTTAAAAATTAAAATCAATGTTGATTACAAGAAATAAACAAATAAGAGTATCGACCAAATGTCAAAACTTAGAACAAAAACAATGTATTTTTCTTAAATCATTACATAAACGGAAAATGTGAGAATACTTTCCCATATATAGATACCAAGAGACACAACTAAGCGAATTCAAAATTGCGAGACATCACACACGTCTCTAATATCTATAATATAATACTTAATAATACGCGTGGGTTTTGTTAATATTTCTGTTTTTGTTTCTTTTTATAGTTTTATAGTGTCGCTTTTACTTTTATTAATTGACTTTTTAATGTTCATAATGCAGAAAATACTATATTATATTTATCTATAGTTTATAACAATTTAATAATTAGAATTATTTTTTATAACTGTTATTTGTCTTTATATAATTTCTACTGTTTTTGCCCTTTGTATATTCTCACTATATCACTCCTATTTTCATTAACCTGTTCTTTTTATATTTTCATAATCAGTATACCCCAATGATTATTTTTATTTTATTTTATAATTATAGTATTATATAAAAATATTACCTATAAAATAAATCAAAATTATTTATAATAAAATTATAAAAAAATGTATTTACTTTGTAATTTAATAATAATAATAATAATAATAATTTTAGTAATTTAATCATATATATATATATATATATATATATATATATATATATATATATATATATATATTCACTGGTTTAGATGATACAATTGCTAATAAAAATGCGTGTTAATAACTGTTTTTCGGTGTACATATTCTTTTAAAACATTTCACTCCTTATATAGTCTTACCATATCACTTTTATATACACATTCTTTCCATAAAGTAAAAAAAAAAACCACAAATATTATTTTATTTTTAAGTAACGACTACTATAATAATAATTAAACTTTTAATTATATTTATTATTCTTTATTATCATTAAAATAGGCATACACTATCATGTTTATGTTTCCACCATCATATAAAATTAATGTAAAACAGAAGTTTTAAATAGAAAAGAAAGTTTAATGCTAAAGTTAATTTGAGTAATTGTAAAGACCATAAATATTTTATTTAATTACAATAATTGTCAACTGTTTACCCTAAAGTATGAAATGATTAAGAAATATATAAAAAAACCATATATGAGTTAAGAAGTGTGTAACACGACCCAATGTAATTAACACGAGAATGATAGATACACACAATGTAAAACCGCGTAAGTCTCATCATAATGTTCGTGCTTTCTTACAACTGCTTTAATGTTCATAAAACCATTACATATATGTTAAGATTAAAAAAATAAAAAAATGATAATAATAATAATAATTAAATATGATATATTATAATATAATATTCATTATAGGATCAGAGTGGTTTTTAAATTAGGAATCATAGTTTCTTTCTGAAGAGGGAAATAAATTTCTGATTAAGCTTTTTTAAAGAAAGAAATAAAGATGGTTATTTTATAATATAGTGGAAAACTAGAAAAGTCAACAAGAAAGAAGTCATTGGTGTGTGCTTGTGGAACCCTTTTTCCTTGGCAACAGAGAAATATAATTTTTTTTTTTGTCTTTGTGAAGCTTAAGGTTCCCGAAACGGTTACATAATAATATCATAACAGAGAAACAAACATAGGCATCATACGATTCCTTTCTGTCTCACACACAACACAACCTTCACAAATTTATCACTTTGCTTTATTTATGTTCTCCCTCTCCCATTCATCTCACTCGCTTCTGTAATTCAGCTTTTGCAAACTGCCAACACAAACCGCATGGACTATCCCAGTCCAAGTGCAAGTTCAATCCTTTCTCAATTTTGATTCGACAGGTGAGCTTAGATTCCTTGTTAGCTCACTTTTTCCTTTTCTTCTGTCACTGCTTGGTGTAGTGGTTTTTCTGGGGTTTGGGGTTCTTCTTCAAAATTCTGTTTTTTTTGAGAATTGTCTTTGGGTTTTTTTTTTTTTTTTTTTTCTCATTTTTTGTTTTTGGA
>Ga0214543_1004074_pt1 | contig 27940 bp, 5 predicted proteins | sample CNSS2metaG_FD_160094 | JGI IMG/M metagenome (GOLD analysis project Ga0214543, IMG submission 160094) | Root nodule microbial communities from cowpea collected in UCLA plant growth center, Los Angeles, California, USA - CNSS2 | ecosystem: Host-associated > Plants > Roots > Nodule | place: USA... | reverse complement strand
TTGCTCCTCTATTTCCTTTGGTTCTTTTTAGCCACTTATCCATATGTTCCACACCTTGTCCTCAGCCACATTACAACCTTGAGAAGTTCTTCTGATCTTGATTTGCATGTGTTTTGGTTTGGTTATTGGTTCTAGAGGTTTGCCAACTCTGTTTGATGTTTGTTTTTCAGGGGTGCTTTGAGAGTAAACAGTAGCCTAGAGATTTGAGTGATACAGTGCGTATACCATGAGGTTATGTTGCTTTCAATTCTCTCCTTAAGTTAAACTGAGTACTTAACATGTTTTGAAGAGCTTGGATGATGTTCATAGATAACTTGAAATTTGGAATCCTTCTATGTTGGATATGTCTATGTTTTTCTATTTCGTGTCTGTTTGTGTGTGTGTGTCTCTTTGTGTTGTTCGTGTGTCCTTGTGCTGTTTTAAATTTGCCAAGAGTGCAAAAGTGTAAGTGTGGTTGATTTTGATGAGTTATTATTTTCCTCCATTTCACTAGCCTTTGTGTACTCATTTGATAGTTGTTTAGTGCTTAATTGTTGTTCTTAGTGCATTTTTGTCCGTTGGGCTTTATTGGGCCACTGTTCCGAATTTGGGTTAATTTCACATTATTTGGCCTAATTTTCGTTTTTAATTATTTTTAGGTATTTAACTGAAGTAATTTTGGATCTTAGACATTTATCTTAAGGTCAAGAGAGAGTTGTCACGTGATTTTCACATCATTGCCACATCTACGCTATGTTAGTCAGCCCTTTCACGTTATTGGGCCAACATTTTCTGCCCATAGTGCATTTTTGTAATTCTAAGTGGCAGAATGACATTTTTGTAATTCTGAGTGGCAGATTTGATGTGACCACGTTTTCTTAGGGTTTTGTAGCATGGTAGACACTTTGTAGCATGGTAGACACTTCTTCTTCCCTAGTCTATTTTTACATTTTGGAGAGCACCCATTGTTAGGGTTCATGGTTTTTGTTGATTCTTCCACAAATTGGAGCAATTAGTAACATTTTCTGTACATTATCTCTTTAAATTTATTTTTTCTGTCTTATTTTCTCCTCTTAACTACGCATTTCAGTTCGTATTTTGTTGTTGATTTGAATTATATGACCAACTAACTTTTGTATGCACTGATTCCTTGCAAAGAATGAAATGAAACCTTGAGATTATTGTTTTGTTCGGTGGGTTTTGTTATTTTTTCGTTGTGGATTTACGTTTGCGTTTTAATTGAAGAACCCAATATGGTTTTGCTTAATTTTCAGAGTTGAAAATTCATTTTAGTTTATTTTTATGCTTAATGAACTATGACAAATTCATGAACGCTTGCATTGCTTAATTGCATGTTGAATTCGTGGTTAACCTCCGCTTAGTTGTTTAACAACGAGTTCATAAGAAAATGAAACCAATTCAGTTTGTAATTTGTGATGGGTGGAATTTCATTCGAAGCAAGTAATCATTGTTGTTTCCATGGCTGTTTAATCAAAATTGTAATCACGTTTTATTGTTGTGTTGAACTTTTGGAATTTGTCAACCCCCCTGGTGATGTGTTTCAATTTGGAAATTAAGCTTTGGACGAAAATATTGGTCGTTGGGAGATGACTTGGTTCAACTTTCACATACTGCATTTAATCTGTTTTTATTTGATTGGGTACGACCTCGATCACTCATTGCCAAAGGTTCTACATTTGTTCTTAATCATTCCTTTTATAAATCTATTGTTGGATCTCTACAATATTTTGCTATTACCAAACTAGAATTATATTTTTCAATTAACAAAGTCTGTTAATTTATACATGATCCTCAAAATCATCACTAGAAAGTTGTAAAAAGGATCTTGAGATATCTTCAAGGTATTATCACTCATGGGCTATACTTTCGGAAACCACTAGATCTCAACCTATTTGCCTTTTTTTAATTCTGATTGGCCATCTAACTTGGATGATAGGAAGTGTGCAACTGGGATATTTGTCTATTTTGGAAACAATGTTGTCTCTTGGTCCTCCCGAAAATAAAAGTAATTTCTTTAACTAGTACAAAAAGGCAAAGTACATCAGTTTATCTACTATTATTGCTAATTGTTCTCTCCTCGTTGGCGGTGTAACTTTTCCAACAAGTATACTAGGTCAATTGTAGCACAACAAGGTCGTATCCACAGGGATTTGGTAATTAAATTAGTGGTCTATAATCTAACCCAAGTTTAGAAATAAACAGTAACAAAGATTTGGTTTGGTATTATTAAAAATAGATTAAAACTAAGTTTGAGAGAGGTGGTGTTGATTAAGGTGTTGGGATTGAACTGGGCTTCTAAACTCAACTATTGCCCTTAATTAATTATAAATTGTGTTCTTTATTTTAGTTTTCTTGGAAGTACGCTTCACTTGTAGATCTAACCTCATGTTTAAAATTTAGAACCTAGGGGTGTCAAACGGGGGATATCCATATCTAGGTGAAGGAACCCTTACTTTGAGAATAAGACTCTTTAAACCAACTAAAACCGCATATCCATGTCTGGTATATGTCAAGCATCAAGAGACTTGATTAGATCTAAACATTAGACTAAATGTTTGCATCAAGTACTGATGAGGTATGATGATTAGCCACATAATCACATAATTCAACACAAATCAAGTAACCAACACGTAAAATAAGAACACAACAAATATATAATCAAATTCAATGCAAAAAGAGCTTAGAAGTTACATTCAATCCCAACTGTGGAGGAATTAGCTGCTCATGATGATATATAAAATAAGAACTTGAAGTAGTTTTCCTCCTTCTATAGCTTTACAAAATATACAATAAGAACTAAAGCTATCTAGGGAGTTTTTGTCTCTAAAACTAATTTACAAAATCAGCATGTCAATCTTAGGGACATGCCTTGTATTTATAGAAAATCAAGTGCTACTCTAGCTTCCATACATGAAGTTTAGCCATGGAGGTTTCCCTCATGAGTGAGTTTTCTTCCAAGCTTGGGTAACCACCTTGGTGTTCAGCAATGGAGGTTTCCTTACCTTGGAGGTTTTCTTTTGATACTCAACTTCAAATCTGGAGCTTGATGTTTCCTTGCAGTGAAGGTTTCTTAAAATGTGGCTCAATGCCAAATTCGCTGCTCAGCCGTAGGCTTTAATTTTACTCTTCTCAATTCACCTTTCTGGCTTGAGCTGTAACTTTTAGGGCTTAGCACGAACTTCGTACTCTCCTTCATTTTACCTGCAAAAACAACACAACTGTATTAAATTCCACTTTTTATCTCGATGACATCAGTTTGAGGAGGATGTAAAGGAATAATAAAGTACAATTATCTTTCCTAAAAATGTTTTAGGTTTGTTCCTTTGAAAAGATGAATTTGGAAGAGGGTGTGAGGATAGATTTAGGTGGATTTAAGTGGATAGATATGTGTGTTTCTTTGGGTGGATTTGGAGGGTAAAGTGAGTGGATTTAGAGATTAATTTTGTGAAAGTTAGTGAGTGATTTAAGTGGTATAATAAATTAAAAAAAAGTTTTAATAGATAGAATTTGAAGATTACTAAAATACCTTAATGGTAAAAGGAAAATTAAAAGATTTTTTGATAAGTTAAAAATATTAAATTTTAATCATTTTTATTTAATGATTAAAACTTAGTTTGAATGGGAAAATTTAATAAAATTTAATAAAATTATAAAATTAACAATTACAACTTAGTTTGAATGGGAAAATTTTTTATGAGTGAAATTTAAATTTGTACTTATTTTTTGGTTTTCATGTTCAAAATATGTTAACATGCAATATTTATTTTGCTTTTCAAAATGAGTGAAAAAGTTATTGATTTATTATTACAAAAATTGAAATCTTTATTAAAGATTAAAATTAGGACAATTAATTAAGTTCTATGTGATTAATTTTAAAAGTTTGATTAATGGTAAAGACAATGTAAAGTTTATAAAAGTAAAAATAGTTAATAAATTAAAGAAAGGAAGAGACTTTTGTTTTCGATACGTAATGAATAAAGTAAAGTGGAATTAGTGCAACATATATGAAGTTCGTACATAAAAAGAGAGGACATCATTAAACATACATGAAAGTCAACCTGCTTTAATGATATCAGCAATTAACCTATTCATAGACATTGTATCAACATGCCTATAATACGTCTAGTATGTGATGGGTGTGAACAAAGGAAGTCGTAGCACCGTCTGAATAAGTTATCATCTTGAATGTTCATAGTTGATAACATCTTAGAAATCTCCTTTCTCGTGTATTCAAATGAAGGTTTCGATGAATCATGTTATTTGACTGATTAATGAGAAAATTTCTCATTTAAAGTGTTGCCCGTTGGCGATCAACAGTGGCAACTAATCTTCTATTTAGATTATTTGCTTCCTTTGGTAGATCCCTTATTGTCAAGTCTATCTAACTTGAATATAGACATGAATATTTGAATAATGACTAAAAACATATACTATAAAATATATTGAAAATGAAGTCAATAAAAGGGTACAATTTAGTCATCAAATTGGTCATCTCTGTTAAATTGGTGAACAATTTTGTTAATAGTGAAATTCACTTCATTGAAATGTTAGTCGATATCTAGGGTCAATGTTTGTAAATTGTCTTGTAATTGTTGAACTCCACCCCCATATTTTAGTTAGAGTTCATGCCTTGTCGGTTGGGGAGGTTGGTGCAAAGTGTCATCATCATAGTAGGTTTCTTCATCCGTGGCTTCATCCATGGGACTTTTAGGTGATGGTTGTGGATCGTCATCATTTATTCCTATAAACTATTCACATGAACTATATTCAATTTTTTCAAATAATTTGTAGAAAAATGATGTCTTAATGATATAGTCGTGCTTGCATTCACAAAAAGGTCTACACCAACATATTGCATAAAATATGAATTACAATTTTTCACCGTTTAAAATTTAAATTACTCATGTGTTATATATAAAAATTGTTGAACATTTAAAATGAAACACGTTGGGCAATAATCAGAGGGGATTAGTGTTTTTAACTTAGAAATTTTCATCTTTTGCAAACGTTTTTTTCATTTTTTTTACCCTTTTCACCGTTTACAATTTAAATAATTCATTTTTTATATATGAAATTTTTTCAAAATTTCAACAGAACCACTTTGGTCGTTACTCAAAGGGAAATGGTGTTTTTAAATTTGATAAATTTCATCTTTTGGAAACTTTTTTAAAATTTCTTTTTTACCTTTTTCACCGTTTAAAATTTAAATGACTCATCTTATATATAAAAATGTTTAACATTTCAAAAGAAACATGTTGGACAATACTTAGAGGGAATTGGTATTTTTAAATTAGAAATTTAAATCTTTTGGAAACGTTTTTTCATTTTTTTTACCGTTTTCACCGTTTAGAATTTAAATAATTCATACTTTATATAAGAAAATTGTTCAAAATTTTAAAAGAAACACGTTGGTCAATACTGATAGGGGATTGGAGTTTTCAAGTTTGAAAATTTTCATCTTTTGGTAACGTTTTTACATTTTTTTACCCTTTTCACCGTTTACAATTTAAATAATTCATCTTTTATATATGAAATTTGTTCAAAATTCAACATAACCACTTTGGTCGTTACTCAAAGAGAATTTGTGCTTTTAAATTTGACACATTTCATTTTTTGGAAACATTTTTTTTTATTTTTTTACCCTTTTCACTGTTTACATTTTAAATGACTCATGTTATATATAAAAATTGTTTAACATTTCAAAAGAAACACATTGGGCAATACTCACAGGGGATTGGTATTTTTAATTTAGAAATTTTTATCTTTTAGAAACGCTTTTTTCATTTTTTTTACCGTTTTCACCATTTACAATTTAAATAATTCATATTTTATATAAGAAAATCGTTCAAAATTTCAAAAGAAACACGTTGGTCAATACTTAGAGGGGATTGGTGTTTTCCAGTTTCAAAATGTTCATCTTTTGCTAAAGCTTTTTTCATTTTTTTTTCCTTTTCACTGTTTACAATTTAAATAATTCATCTTTTATATATGAAATTTTTCAAAATTTCAACAGAACAATTTTAAAAGGGAATATGTGCATTACAATTTTAAAATTTTTATCTTTTCGTAATGATTTTTTCATTGTTTTTGACCTTTTCACCGCTTAAAATTTAAATAAATCATATTTTATATATTAAATTTGTTCAAAATTTCAAAAGAATCACTTTGGTCATTACTCAAAGGAAATTGGTGTTTTAAATTTCAAAATTTTCATCTTTTGGAAACATTTTTTTAATTTTTTTTTACCCATTTCACCATTTACAATTTAAATGATTCATGTTATATGTAAAAATTGTTTAACATTTCAAAAGAAACATATTGGGCAAAACTCAAGGGGATTGGTGTTTTTAAATTAGAAATTTTCATCTTCTTGAAATGTTTCTTTCATATTTTTTTACCGTTTTCACCGTTTACAATTTAAATAATACATATTGTATATAAGAAAATTTTAAAGGAAACACATTGGTCAATACCAGAGGGGATTGAAGTTTTAAAATTTCAAAATTTCCACCTTTTGATAAGGCTTTTTTCATTTTTTTACCCTTATTACCGTTTAAAATTTAAATAATTCATCTTTTATATATGGAATTTTTCAACATTTCAACAGAACACCTTAGGTCGTTACTCAAAGGGAATACATGTATTACAATTTGAAATTTTTTAACTTTTGGTAACACTTTTTCTAATTTTTTTACACTTTTCAATATTTACAATTTAAAAGACTATTGTTATATATAAATATTGTGCAACATTTCAAAAGAAACACGTTGGGCCATACTCAGAGGGAATTGGTGTTTTTAAATTATAAATTTTCATCTTTTGGAAACGTTTTTTTCATTTTTTTTACCATTTTCACCTTTTATAATTTTAAATAATTCATATTTTATATGACAAAATTGTTCAAAATTTCAAAAGAAACACGTTGGTTAATACTCAGAGGGGATTGGTGTTTTCAAATTTGAAAATTTTCATCTTTTGGTAACGTTTTTTTCATTTTTTTTACCGTTTTCACCATTTACAATTTAAATAATTCATATTTTGTATGAGAAAATTGTTCAAAATTTCAAAAGAAACACGTTAGTGAGTACTCAAAGGGGATTGCAGTTCTCAAATTTCAAAATTTTCATCTTACTATAATCCTTTTTTCATTTTTTTTACCCTTATCATCGTTTACAATTTAAATAATTAATCTTTTATATATGAAATTTTTCAGCATTTCAACAGAGCCATTGTGGCCGTTACTCAAAGGGAATACATGTATTACAATTTGAAATTTTTTATCTTTTGGTAAAACTTTTTCAAATTTTTTTACCCTTTTCATCATTTACAATTTAAATGACTAATGTCATATTTAAAAATTGTTAAACATTTCAAAAGAAACACGTTGGGTAATACGCAGAGGGAATGGTGTATTTAAAATAGAAATTTTCATCTCTTACAAACGCTTTTTTCATTTTTTTTTACCATTTTCACCATTTACAATTTAAATAATTCATATTATATATAAGAAAATTGTTCAAAGTTTTAAAAGAAACATGTTGGTCAATACTCAAAGGGTATTGGTATTTTCAAATTTGAAAATATTCATCTTTTGGTAAACCTTTTTTCATTTTTATTTACCCTTTTCACTATTTACAATTTAAATAATTCATCTTTTATATATGAAATTTGTTCAACATTTCAATAGAACCACTTTGTATGTCACTCAAAGGGAATCGTTGTTTTTAAATTTGATACATTTAATTTTTTGGAAACATTTTTTTAATTTTTTTACCCTTTTCACTGTTTACATTTTAAATGACTCATGATATATATAAAAATTGTTTAACATTTCAAAAGAAACACGGTAGGCAATACTCATAGGGGATTAGTGTTTTTAAATTAGAAATTTTCATCTTTTAGAAACGTTTTTTTTAATTTTTTTACCGTATTCACCATTTACAATTTAAATAATTCATATTTTATATAAGAAAATCATTGAAAATTTCAAAAGAAACACGTTGGTCAATACTCAGAGGGGATTGGAGTTTTCAAATTTCAAAATTTTCATCTTTTGATAAAGCTGTTTTCATTTTTTTTACTCGTTTCACTGTTTACAGTTTAAATAATTCATTTTTTACATATGAAATTGTTGAAAGTTTCAACAAAATCACTTTGGTCGTTATTCAAAGGGAATTGGTGTTTTTAAATTTGAAAATTTTATCTTTTCGTAACACTTTTTCAATTTGTTTACCCTTTTCGCCGTTTACAATTTAAGTGACTCGTGTTATATATAAAAACTGTGCAACATTTGAAAAGAAACACGTTGAGAAATACTCAGAGGGGATTCATGTTTTTAAAGTTGAAAATTTTCATCTTTTCGTAACGTTTTTTCATATTTTTTACAATTTTCCACGTTTACAATTTAAATAATTCATATTTTATATAAGAAAATTGTTCAAAATTTCAAAAGAAACACGTTGGGCAATACTTGGACGAGATCGGTGTTTTCAAATTTGAAAATTTTCATCTTTTGGTAACGCTTTTTTAATTTTTTTTTACTCTTTTCACCATTTACAATTTAAATAATTAATGTTTTATATATGAAATTTCTTCAAAATTTCAATAAAACCACTTTCGTCGTTACTCAAAGGGAATTGGTATTTTTAAATTTCAGAAACTTAATCTTTTGCAAACATTTTTTTTTCATTTTTTTTACCCTTTTCACTATTTACAATTTAAATTACCCTCGTTATATATAAAAATTATTTCACATTTAAAATGAAACACGTTGGGCAATAATCAGAGAGGATTGGTGTTTTTAAATTAGAAATCTTCATCTTTTGGAAACGTTTTTTTCATTTTTTTACCCTTTTCACCGTTTACAATTTAAATAATTCATCTTTTATATATGAAATTTGTTCAAAATTTCAACAGAACCACTTTGGTAGTTACTCAAAGGAAATTGGTGTTTTTAAATTTGATAAATTTCATCTTTAGGAAACTTTTTTAATGTTTTTTTTACCTTTTTCACCGTTTACAATTCAAGTGACTCATCTTATATATAAAAACATTTCAGAAGAAACATGTTGGACAATACTTTTTTTAAATTAGAAAATTAGAAATTTAAATCTTTTGGAAACGTTTTTTCATTTTTTTTGTTATCGTTTTCACTGTTTACAATTTAAATAATTCATATTTTATATAAGAAAATTGTTCAAAATTTAAAAAGAAACACGTTGGTCAATACTCAAAGGGGATCAAAGTTTTCAAATTGAAAATTTTCATCTTTTTGTAACGCTTTTTTCATTTCTTTTATCCTTTTCACCATTTACAATTTAAATAATTCATCTTTTATATATGAAAATTTTCAAATTTTCAAATGAACCACTTTGACCATTACTCAAAGGGAATACGTGTAGTACAATTTGAAAATTTTTATCTTTTGGTAATACTTTTTCAAATTTTTTTACCATTCTCACCGTTTACAATTTAAATGATTTATGTTATATATCAAAATTGTTCAACATTTCAAAAGACACACGTTGGGCAATACTCAAAGGGGAATCATGTTTTTAAAGTTGAAAATTTTCATCTTTTCATAACAGTTTTTTCATTTTTTTTACTTTTTACAATTTAAATCATTCATCTTTTATGTATGAAATTTTTTCAAAATTTCAACAAAACCACTTTGTCCATTACTTAAAGGGAATTGGTGCTTTTAAAATTAAAAATTTTCATCTTTTGGTAACATGTTTTTGATTTTTTTTTACCCTTTTTAACGTTTACAATTTATATGACTCATATGTTATATATAAAAATTGTTCAACATTTCAAAAGAAACATATTGGGCAATACTAAGATGGGATTGATGTTTTTAAAGTTCAAAATTTTCAACTTTTGGTAATGATTTTTTCATTTTTTTTTACCGTTCTCAACGTTTACATTTTAAATAATTCATATCTTATATATGAATTTTGTTCAAAATTTCAACAGAATCACTTTGGCGTTTAGACAAAGGGAATTGTTGTTTTTAAATTTGAAAAAATTATCTTTTGGAAACACTTTTTTTAATTTTTTTTACTCTTTCCACTGTTTACAATTTAAATGCCTCATGTTATATGTAAAAATTTTTTGTTCAACATCTCAAAAGAAATATGTTGGGCAATACTCATAGGGGATCGGTGTTTTTAAGGTTGAAAATTTTCATGTCTTGCTAACACTTTTTAAATTTTTTTTACCCTTTTCACCATTTACAATTTAATTTATTCATATGTTATATATAAATTTTTTTTAACATTTCAAAAGAAACACGTTGCGTAATACTCAAAGGGGATTGATGCTTTTAAATTTGAAAATTTTCATCGTTTTGTAACGTTTTTTTTTTCATTTTTTTTATCGTTTTAACTGTTTATAATTGAAATAATTCATATTTTATACATAAAAATTGTTCTTTATTTCAAAAGAAAAACGTTGGGAAATACTCATAGGGGATTAGTGTTTTTAAATGTGAAAAATTTTGTCTTTTGTTTACTCTTATTTCATTTTTCTTTACTATTTTCACCGTTTACAATTTAAATAATTTATATTTTATATTTAAAAATTGTTCAACATTTCAAAAGACTCAAAGGGATTGTTGTTTTCAAATTTGGAAAATTTAATCTTTTGGGAATGTTTTTTTTCATTTTCTTTACCGTTTCCACGGTTTACAATTTAAATAATTCATTTCTTTTATGAAAATTGTTTAAAACTTGAAAAGAATCACTTTGGTCGTTACTCAAAGGGAATAGGTGTATTACAATTTGAAAATTTTCATCTTTTGGTAACACTTTATTTTTTATTACCCTTTTCACCGTTTACAATTTAAATGACTCATATGTTATATATAAAAATTGTTCAACATTTCCAAAGAAACATGTTGGCAATACTCAAAGGGGATTGATGTTTTTAAAGTTGAAAATTTTCATCTTTTGGTAACGCTTTTTCTATTTTTTTTACCGTTTCCATCGTTTACAATTTAAATAATTCATATTTTATATATAAAAATTGTTTAACAGTTCAAAAGAAACACGTTGGGCAATACTCAGAGGGATTTGGTGTTTTTAAATTTGAAAATTTTTAGCTTTTGGGTTTTTTTTTCATTTTTTTTACCATTTTCAACGCTTACTGTAACATCCCGCCAGGATATTACTGATTTATAAATAAATAAAAGAAATAAATTAAAACTACGCGCATTTAATAATACTTCTTTTTCCCAAAACGCGGGAAAATTTAAAAACTTTATTAAATCATCGAATAAAGTCTATGATTACCAAAACCATAACGTTATAGAATTACCCATCAGGGTTTACAACTGTTTTCAAAGGCAATAAAGAAAACATAAGCATTTTCCCAAGTCTAACCCCTCTCCGCAGCTAAGCGTCACCTGAGCCACCTGCATCAACAGAATCTGCTCCCGTGTACCGCGTACACGATCATCGCCACACACACGCAGATAGGGTGAGCTTAACAATTAAATCACATGTGTAAAGTTACAGAAACATAAGCATATAAACACAAGCGTCCGTACATAACATAAATATCTCAATTGCCCTATTCTTTAATGCCTACCATCTGACCCCCAACCAGATTATTCGTGTTCTACAACGTCTAAGGATTACTACAAGGTGACTTGCTGCCATACCTATCGGCCACAACCGATAGAGCACGTGCGGGAAAACATGCTACGGATCATACACCGTAACGCCAGGTAGAGTTCCCATATACGAACATAGTCCGTATCGTCCCAAGACTACCAAACTCGTCAGCCAACAACTGAGGAGGGCAATCTATCTGGACCCATCCGTACTGGCCACAACCAACACACTCACACTGGTAACACTCGCCAACCCGAGCCACAACTCAAGGGTTCCTCGTGTTCATCCGCCATCCCGAGCCACAACTCCAGAGATGCTATTCCGAGCCACAACTCAAGGAATACCACGTGCTTAACCCCTATCCCCGAGCCACAACTCAAGGGATACGTTCCGAGCCACAACTCCAGGAACACCAGCAATCTCACCCTTAAAGCATCATTAGACGCACCGTAGATCACAAATTCATATCAAAACTCAAAGCTGCAGCAGTATAACTCGCCTGGCGGGGGACACGTGCCGCCAGGCGCTGCCAGCTCCCAGACCACCTGGCGGGTGTCACGTACCGCCAGGCGCACAACGCCTTTTAAATCGTTCTCGCAACAGCGACCGCCTGGCAGAACTGCCCCTGCCGCCAGGCGCACCAAGCACTAAGACCCCTCTGTGATTCCGCTACCGCCTGGCGGTCCAGATCCCACCGCCAGGCGTCATGACAGTACATCATACTCTAGTTTTACTATTCAAGTTTAACACAGTTTCTATCATATCTCCATTTGATCTATTCCCGAATTATTATTACTTAAATGGTTACTAACAATGATAAGGTCCAATCCTCGACATCCTAACTGGGAAGCAGCACCCATTCAGTCATAACATTAAACTCCTCCATTCTTAACTTATTTGTACTCCTAGATTCATTACACCTAAGTTATTGCCAAGTCCACTTCGCTGCTTGAGCTCTCATTCCCGATAATTGGTCAATTCTTTAACTCCCTCCTCCCTCAACTATTGCACTATTCAGAATCACGATTACCCCACAACAAGGGAGGCCCCTATTATTTAATATCTCTCCTTCCTAAGGCAATTCAACCCCCTCTTGAGATTCATGCACGACTCCCTCGTCAACCTTCCCAAACATCACTAAACTTTCCCCCGGTTGATTCTAACCCAATAGAGCAGAATCCATCCTCAGCGCACAACACCTCAACTTGCAGTATCTTTGCTACTGCGCGAACGCGTGGCAGCCAGCCCACGTGCCGCTAGGCGGTGCTTGCCATCTGGGTATTTCACAGATTCTTCCCGCATCTAAAACCCCACCATTTCTCCACCTCTGTGAATTCCCACTTCACGTAATCCAGTCCAAGTACAATCACGACGACTCCATATTTTAATTATACTAATCCTTATCCCTATATCCAATTCACCACAATTCAGTTCAAATAGCAATCCAAGATAACACACCTTCAACCCTAAGCTTACACACACTGTTCCATTCAATTAAGCCCTTAATTAGGTGTCCATGCCTACTATTAGTTAACATTATCACCCTTTACGGTTCCCCACTGACCTTTCCCCCGATTAGATTTAGCCCAGAACCCCAGAAAAACCCAAAATCGGAGAAATGCCCCGCGCCGCCTGGCGATTCAACTAGCCCCGCCAGGCGCTTCATCCACAAACCCAGAAATTGAAACAACCCTAAGCGTCGCCTGGCGGCCGGGAATGTGCCGCCAGGCGGTCCCCTTTTCAGAACCCCAAAAATAGTGCAGAACAGATGAGTTGCCTGGCGGTGGTTCATCACTTGCCAGGCGGTTTCTGGAAATTTCCCAGAAACGCAGTATTCCTAGATTTTAACAGTATACAGGCACCATACATTAACATACATCACATCACAATATTATTTGAAGCAAAAACAGTGGAGTCCAGCTCCCCTAACCTGAAATTCCTTCGCTTAAATTGAATTGTTTGGGATACTCCAATGATCACTACAATCACAAAGTAATTACACAACCAATTCAACCAAGTCATGTTTCATGCTTAACAAATCCAATTCAGACATCATATCATACCAGAACATGATTACATAGATTTAAATAATAAAACAATAACACAAAAGTTAGCATACATAGGACTCGAACCCAAGTCCTCTCACACCATTTTAAGTACTCTCAACCACTTGAGCTAGTACTTTTCCACGTCATACCCACCATAATTTAATGCCATAATTATTTCCCCTCCCGTATTTACTAATTAATTATTTATTTAATTAATTAAATTCTACGGGTCTTACAATACTCCCCCCTTTTTAAATTTTTCGTCCTCGAAAAAGAGAACTTATCAGTGAAGAGATGAGGATAGGACCGCCTCATGACATCGTCCATCTCCCATGTCATTTCTTGAGTTGCCTCGTCCCATAGGACTTTCACGGTTATGTTTTCCTTCCCTCTGAGCTGTTTTGTTTGAGAATCCAAGATTCTCACTCGTCCGGCTCCAATGGTTAAGTCCTCCCGTATTTGCACATCGTCATCCTCCAGAATATGTGTAGGATCGGCTATGTATTTTCTCAACTGTGACACATGGAAAACATTATGCAAGTTTCCCAAGTGTGGTGGCAATGCCATCTCATACGCTGCAGGACCAATCTTCCTTATGATCTGATATGGTCCAATGAATCGAGGTGTCAGCTTCCTCGATTTAAGTGCCCTGCCAATACCTGCAGTAGGGGTAACTCTGAGGAATACGTGGCCCCCTGCCTCAAACTCAAGCGGCCTCCTCCTCTTGTCCGCGTACGACTTCTGCCTGCTCTGAGTCGCTCGCATCCGATCCTGAATCACCCTCACCTTCTTGGTGGTCTGCTGTAAGAACTCTGGCCCAAGAACCACTGCCTCGCCATCCATTTGCCAACACAATGGCGTCCTACATCTCCTACCATACAAGGCCTCGTAGGGAGCCATTCCAATGCTGGTATGATAACTGTTATTATACGTGAATTCTACCAACGACAACACATCACTCCATGTAACCAGATGGTCTAAAACACAGGTTCTCAACAGGTCCTCCAATGACTGTATAGTCCGCTCAGACTGTCCATCTGTCCGAGGATGATAGGCGGAGCTCATCCTGAGCTGAGTACCCAAAGCATTCTGCAACGACTGCCAGAACCTCGATGTGAACCTCGGGTCTCTGTCTGACACAATACTCGCCGGTACCCCATGTAATCTAACAATCTCTCGCACATACAAATCTGCCAGCCTATCCATATTCATCTTCTGATTAATCGGCAGAAAATGAGCACACTTCGTCAACCTGTCTACTATCACCCAGATTGAGTCGTGCCCTCTCACTGATCTCAGCAGGTGAGTGATGAAATCCATGGAAATGCTGTCCCATTTCCACTGTGGAATGTGCAGAGGTTATAACATACCACCCGGTCGCTGATGTTCTATCTTCGCTTTCTGACATACCAAGCAAGAAGCGACATAATTAGCGACATCCGTCTTCATACTCGTCCACCAGAAAGAGGCTTTCAAATCCTTGTACATCTTAGTCATACCCGGATGTATGCTAAGACGACTCTTATGCCCTTCATCTAGGAGCATCTTCCTCAGAACCCTACTGCTAGGAACACACACCCTTTCTCGGAACCGTAGAATCCCATCTCTGCCCATCCAAAAATCCTTCCTCTTCTCAGTGCCCAACTCACCAATTATCAACTGTAGCTCCTGATCCTTACCTTGTTCCACACGGAGCTCATCTAGGAACTCATTTGTGATCCTCAACATACTGCATCGTATCTGTCCAGGCCCCATATCCAACCCCAGATTCATGTCCCTCAACTGTTCTATCAGCTCCAACTCTCTAATCATCATAGCCGATACATGAATTCTCTTCCTACTCAAGGCATCCGCTACGACGTTAGCTTTACTAGGGTGGTACAATAGCTCAAAGTCGTAGTCCTTTAAATACTCCATCCAACGCCTCTGTCTCATATTCAGCTCTTTCTGATCAAACAAGTATTTCAAACTTTTATGATCGCTGAATACCTGGAACTGCGCTCCATACAGGTAATGCCTCCATGTCTTGAGAGCAAACACGACTGCCGCTAACTCCAAGTCGTGTGTCGGGTAATTCTTCTCATGCACCTTCAACTGTCTCGATGCATAAGCTACAGGTCGTTTATCCTGCATCAGCACACAGCCTAACCCCTGATACGATGCATCACAGTACACCTCAAATGTTTTAGTCGTGTCAGGGATTGCCAATATCGGTGCGTTGGTCAGTCTTCTCTTCATATCCTCGAAGCAAGCTTCACACTCATCTGTCCACGAGAAAGGCTGGTCCTTTCTTGTAAGCTGTGTAAGAGGACTCACCATCTTGGAGAAACCCTCCACAAACCGTCGATAATACCCTGCCAAACCCAGAAAACTCCGCACCTCTGAAACTGTTTGGGGCCTCTCCCACTTCACCACTGTCTCTATCTTTGCCGGATCAACGACTATTCCTTGGGCTGAAATCACATGGCCTAGGAATTGTACCTCTTCCAACCAGAATTCACATTTCGACAATTTCCCATACAACTGGTGCTCTCTGAGAATCCCCAATACTACTCTCAGATGCTCTACGTGTTCTTCCTTGCTCTCAGAGTAGATCAGAATGTCATCGATAAACACTACTACAAACTGATCTAGGTACGACCTGAAAATCCTATTCATGTAATCGATGAATATAGCCGGCGCATTGGTCACCCCAAATGACATCACTACATACTCGTAGTGACCATACTGTGATCGAAAAGCAGTCTTCTGGACATCTTCCGGCCTGACAAGGATCTGATGATACCCAGATCTCAGGTCTATTTTTGAGAACACCGCAGCTCCCCTCAACTCATCCAACAGATCATCAATCCTCGGCAACGGGTACTTATTCTTTATCGTTAGCTTATTCAGCTGCCGGTAATCAACGCACAATTGGGAGCTACCATCTTTCTTTTTCACTAACAGAACCGGTGCTCCCCACGACGATGCACTCGGTCGGATGAACTTCTTCTCAAGTAGATCCTTAATCTGTTTCTTTAGCTCGGCTAACTCAGCGGGCGCCATTCTGTACGGTGCCATAGAAACTGGCCCAGCGCCAGGGATGAGATCAATGGAGAAATCTACATCTCTGCTAGGCGGTAGTTCTGGAATCTCATCCGGAAATACATCTGCGTATTCATCCACTACCGGAATCCTGCTGATCTTCTCGGCCGTGCTCATCTTCTCTGCCTGAGCTACAATCATGTAACATGTAGCTCCAGCCTCAATCTCCCTCACCTCCTAATTAGACGAGATAAGTTCTAACCCCACCGTATCAGGAAACACTATCTTGCGCTGCCCGCAATCAATGACGACATGGTTACTCGACAACCAATCCATGCCCAGAATCACATCTAAACCCTCCATCGGAGCAAATGAGATTCAGCCTGAACCTACGGCCTGCCACCTCCATAGGGCACCCCACGCACATAGAAGTGGTGGATACCTCTCCAGACGCTGGCGTCGCGACTAAAAGCTCGCACCCCAACTCTCGCATCGTAAGGCCGAGCCTCCTCACACATTCATTACACACAAATGAATGAGTGGCTCCCGAGTCGAACAACACCACCACCTCGTGGTCACACAACAAACACAGAAACTGTAAAAGGTTACCTGACTGTTTCGCCTCTGTGGTAGTCAAGGCGAACACATGCCCCGATGCTCTGGGTCGATCTCCTACTGGCCTCTTAGCTGGTTCACCACCAGCTGGTCTTCTGTTAGGACACTGATGTGCAAAGTGCCCTGCTTACTGACATACGTAGCACTTACCAGTGCCACTGCCTCCACCTGTACTGCTGGCAGGTCTAGTACAATCCCTCCTCAAATGCTCCCCGCCACAGTTATAACAATGTAGCCTCCCCCAGGTAGTCGGCGGTCTGCTATAAGGTTTCCTCTGTGATCTGACATCTGGGGTAGTCCTCTGTTGTTTTCATCCACTACTCGACCCGGTCTCCAACTGCTCCACAGTCTTGGCCTGCTCGACCAAAACTGGAAACTCTCTAATCTGAAGCGGCACAATGAAGCGGCGTATCTCATGTTTTAGTCCTCCCTCGAACTTCCTACACCTCCACTCCTCAGTGACTACTAGAGTGTAGAAACGCGCCAGATATTCGAACCTCTCAATGTATGCCGCCACAGTCATGGTCCCCTGCTGAAGAGTAAGGAATTCTGCCTCCCGCTCGTGCCTTGCACTGTTGGGAAAGTACTTCTCCAGGAACCTCGTCCTGAAGACAGTCCATGTCACCTGCTCCTCACGGGTCTACATCAACTGCTGCATCCCCTGTCACCAGTACTCTACGTCTGCCACCAGGAGAAATGTGATAAACAACAGCCTCTGCTCATCCGTGCACCCTAGCACTCTACATTCCCGCATCCAGGCATCTGCTTCATCAGGAGTGGCCTTGCCAGAGAACTTGGCCGGCTGGTGTTTCATGAAATCCTCCATAGATACTGGTCGGGTAGGTGCCACTACAGCTCTGGGTGGCGCCGCTATGAGCTGCATCGCGTCCACCATACGATGGACGCATGAGCTATGTCATCAACTCCAACGGTGTTCCTCCTTCTCCTGTTAGCCATAGCTCGTGCGCGCCACATATTGTAGCTGTTCACACACACAACCCATATTAGGATTTCATATCCAGAAATAAACTAATAATCACAAAAAATTAGTCACGCAAACGTAACACGGTATGCTCACTCCCTATAGACCCCAAAAATCATTTTGAAAACCATTGCTCTGATACCAAATGTAACAGCCAGCGCACGTGCCGCCAGGCGGTGCTTGCCATCTGGGTATTGCCCAGATTCTTCCCGCATCCAAAACCCCACCATTTCTCCACCTCTGTGAATTCCCACTTCACGTAATCCAGTCCAAGTACAATCACGACGACTCCATATTTTAGTTATACTAATCCTTATCCCTATATCCAATTCACCACAATTCAGTTCAAATAGCAATCCAAGATAACACACCTTCAACCCTAAGCTTACACACACTGTTCCATTCAATTAAGCCCTTAATTAGGTGTCCATGCCTACTATTAGTTAACATTATCACCCTTTACGGTTCCCCACTGACCTTTCCCCCGATTAGATTTAGCCCAGAACCCCAGAAAAACCCAAAATCGGAGAAATGCCCCGTGCCGCCTGGCGATTCAACTAGCCCCGCCAGGCGCTTCATCCACAAACCTAGAAATTGAAACAACCCTAAGCGTCGCCTGGCGGTCGGGAATGTGCCGCCAGGCGGTCCCCATTTCAGAACCCCAAAAATAGTGCAGAACAGATGAGTTGCCTGGTGGTGGTTCATCACCCGCCAGGCAGTTTCTGGAAATTTCCCAGAAACGCAGTATTCCAAGATTTTAACAGTATACAGGCACCATACATTAACATACATCACATCACAATATTATTTGAAGCAAAAACAGCGGAGTCCAGCTCCCCTAACCTGAAATTCCTTCGCTTAAATTGAATTGTTTGGGATTCTCCAATGATCACTACGTCTTCCCCTTCTTGATGTGGTCACTCAAACCTCACCAGAACCTCACTCAAACCTCACCAATCTCTCTGATTTTCGTGCTCTAATTCAGGTTGCTATTCCAGCTTGCCAAAACCTTCCCTATGGCCACTTTTTACCCTTTTAAACTTGGCTTTTAGTACAGTTTAATTACCCAAAACTCCCAACCTTTCATATTCAATTCAAAGCCAAAATGCCAAAAATAATGTTTTTAGTTTGGTTCTCCCAGGTTTGAACCCATAACCATTCAATCACAAAGTAATTACACAACCAATTCAACCAAGTCATGTTTCATGCTTAACAAATCCAATTCAGACATCATATCATACCAGAACATGATTACATAGATTTAAATAATAAAACAATAACACAAAAGTTAGCATACATAGGACTCGAACCCAAGTCCTCTCACACCATTTTAAGTACTCTAAACCACTTGAGCTAGTACTTTTCCACGTCATACCCACCATAATTTAATGCCATAATTATTTCCCCTCCCGTATTTACTAATTAATTATTTATTTAATTAATTAAATTCTACGGGTCTTACACTTCCAATTTAAATAATTCATCTTTTATATATAAACATTGTTCAACATTTCAAAAGAAACACGTTCGGCAATAATCAGAGGGGATTGCTGTTTTCAAATTTTAAAAATTTCATCTTTTGGTAATGCTTTTTTTGTTTTTTTACCGTTTTCACCATTTACAATTTAAATAATTCTTATTTTGTATATGATATTTGTTCAAAATTTCAGCAAAACCACGTTGGTCATTACTCAAAGGGAATTGTTGTTCTTAAATTTTAAAAATTTCATCTTTTAGTAACCCTTTTCACCATTTTTAATTTAAATAATTCATCTTTTATATATGAAAATTGTTCAAAATTTCAACATAACTACTTTGGCTATTACTCAAAGGGAGTTGGTGTTTTTAAATTTGAAAAATTTCATCTTTTGGTTACGCTTTTTTTAATTTTTTTTACCATTTCTACCGTTTGAAATTAAATTACTCATATGTTATATATAAAAGTTGTTCAACCTTTCAAAAGAAACACGTTGGACAATACTCAGAGGGGATTGGTGTTTTTAAATTTCAAAATTTTCCTTTTCTGGAAACGCTTTTTTCGTTCTTGTTACCGTTTTCACCGCTTAGAATTTAAATAATTCATATTTTATATAAGAAAATTGTTTAAAATTTCAAAAGAAACACGTTGGGCAATACTCTAAGGGGATTGGTGTTTTCAAATTTGAAAATTTTCATCTTTTTGTAACGCTTTTTTCATTTTTTTTTTTACGTTTTTCACTGTTTAGAATTTAAATAATTCATCTTTTATTTATGAAAATTGTTCTATATTTCAAAAGAAACACTTTGGCCATTACTCAAAGGGAATATGTGTATTACAATTTTGAAAATTTTCATCTTTTGGTAACACTTTATTTTTTATTACCCTTTTCACCGTTTACAATTTAAATGACTCATATGTTATATATAAAAATTGTTCAACATTTCCAAAGAAACACGTTGGCAATACTCAGAGGGGATTGGTGTTTTTAAATTTGAAAAATTTCAGCTTTTGGTAAGGTTTTTTTTTTTACCATTTTCAACGCTTACAATTTAAATAATTCATCTTTTATATATAAAAATTGTTCAACATTTCAAAAGAAACACGTTAGGCAATACTCAGAGGGGATTGGTGTTTTCAAATTTGAAAAATTTCATCTTTTCGTAACGCTTTTTTTGTTTTTTTTACCGTTTTCACCGTTTACAATCTAAATAATTCCTATTTTATATATGATATTTGTTCAAAATTTCAGAAAAACCACTTTGGCCATTACTCATAGGAAATTGTTGTTGTTAAATTTTAAAAATTTCATCTTTTAGTAACCCTTTTCACCGTTTTTAATTTAAATAATTCATCTCTTATATATGAAAATTGTTCAAAATTTCAACATAACTACTTTGGCTATTACTCAAAGGGAGTTGGTGTTTTTAAATTTGAAAATTTTCATCTTTTGGTTACGCTTTTTTTAATTTTTTTACCGTTTCTACTGTTTCAAATTAAATTACTCATATGTTATATATAAAAGTTGTTCAACCTTTCAAAAGAAACACGTTGGGCAATACTTAGAGGGGATTGGTGATTTTAAATTTCAAAATTTTCATTTTTTGGAAACGCTTTTTTCATTCTTGTTACCGTTTTCACCGCTTACAATTTAAATAATTCATATTTTATATAAGAAAATTGTTTAAACTTTCAAAAGAAACACGTTGGGCAATACTCAAAGGGGATTGTTGTTTTTAAAGTTGAAAATTTTCATGTTTTGGTGACACTTTTTTAATTTTTTTTAGCATTTTCACCGTTTAGAATTTAAATAATTCATCTTTTATTTATGAAAATTGTTGAACATTTAAAAATAAAAACATTGGGCAGTAATCAAAGGAGATTGGTATTTTTAAATTTGAAAAATTTTATATTTTGGTAACAATTTTTTCATTCTTTTTACTATTTTCACGGTTTACAATTTAAATAATTCATATCTTATGTATGAAATTTGTTCAAAATTTCAACAAAACCACTTTGGTTGTTACTTAGAAGGAATTGGTGTTTTTGAATTTGAAAATTTTCATCTTCTGGTAACACTTTTTTATTTTTCTTTTTTACCCTTTTCACTCTTAACAATTTAAATAACTCATATGTTATATATAAAAATTGTTCACATTTCAAAAGAAACAAGTTAGGCAATGCTCAGAAGGGATTTGTGTTTTTAAATTTGAAATCTTTCTTCTTTTGGTAATGCTTTTTTCATTATTTTTACTGTTTTCCACGTTTACAATTTAAATAATTCATATTTTATGTATGAAGTTTGTTCAAAATTTCAACAGAACCACTTTGGCCATTGGTCAAAGGGAAATCATATTTTTAAACTTGAAAATTTTCATCTTTTGGTAACATTTTTTGTCATTTTTTTTACCCTTTTCACCATTTACAATTTAAATGACTCATGTTATATATAAAAATTCTTCAAGATTTCAAAAGAAACATGTTGGGCAATACTCAAAGGTGATTGGTGTTTTCAAAGTTGAAAATTTTCAAGTTTTGGTAACACTTTTTTAATTTTTTTACCCTTTTAACCGTTTACAATTTAAATAACTCATGTTATATATAAAAGTTCTTCAACATTTAAAAAGAAACACATTGGGCAATACTCAAAAGGGATTGGTGTTTTTAAATTTGCAAAATTTTATTTTTTGGTAACGTTTTTTTCATTTTTTTTACTGTTCTCGCCGTTTACGATTTAAATAATTTATATCTTATGTTTGAATTTTTTTCAAAATTTCAACAGAACAAAATTTCAACAGAACAACTTTGGCCATTACTCAAAGGGAATTGGTGTTTTTAAATTTGAAATTTTTCATCTTTTCCTAACACTTTTTTAACTTTTTTACCCTTTTCACAGTTTACAATTTAAATGAGTCATATGTTATATATAAAGATTGTTCAACATTTCAAAAGAAACACGTTGGGCAATAGTCACATGGGATTGGTGTTTTTAAAGTTAAATATTTTCATGTTTTGGAAACGCTTTTTTCATTTTTCTTACCGTTTTTTCTGTTAAAAATTTTTCAATACTTCAAGAGAAACACGTTGGGCATTCCTAAGAGGGGATTGGTGTTTTTAAATTTCAAAATTTTCATCTTTTGGTAACGTTTTTTTAAATTTTTTTACCCTTTTCATCATTTACAATTTAAGTAATTCATCTTTTATTTATGAAATTTGTTCAAAATTTCAACAGAACCATTTTGGTCGTTACTCAAATGGAATAAGTGTATTACAATTTGAAAATTTTCATCTTTTGGTAACACTTTTCAATTTCTTTTTACCCTTTTCATTGTTTACAATTTAAATGACTCATATGTTATATATAAAAATTGTTATACATTTCATAAGAAACATGTTGGGCAATACTCAGAGGGGATTGGTGTTTTTAAAGTTGAAAATTTTCATGTTTTGGTAACACTTTTTTTTATTTTATTTTTACTCGTTTCATCGTTTATAATTTAAATAACTCATATATTTTATATAAAAAATGTTCAACATTTAAAAAGAAACACATTGGCTATACTCACAAACAACAACTCTTGTCTGTTCAACAAAACCCGACAAGAGCCCCACCCTTACCTATTCACCAAAACCCGGTAAGAGTGTCACTTTTTCCTAACCCTCACAAGCAACATTCCTTGCCTACTCAACAAAACGCGACAAGGACACTGTTACTAAGCTTAGACATAAAGAGTTAAGCATTAGAACTTCACCACAACACACAAGTTACAACCGAAACGCGTCAAGCTCACTCCTTAAGGGCCAAAATTCTTTTCAAAACCATTGCTCTGATACCAAATGTAACATCCCACCCGGATATTACGAATTTTAAATAAAATAAAATAATATTAAAACCTCATTTAATATAACTGTAATTCCCCAAAACGTAGGAAATTTAAAACTTTCATTCATCATAGAATAAACTTTAAAACCATAATTATAAGCTTCATTACAATCATCAAAGTCTAGTAATATAAAATATTACAATTTATTTAGAAACATAAAACATAAAACTCAGAAAACTCTTTTCTCCCATACTAGCCCCGCTCCGGCTCTATGCCTCACCAGATTCACCTACAACATCATCTACTCCCGTGTACCGTGTACACGATCATCGCCAAACACAAGCAAATAAGGTGAGCTAACAATTAAACAATCATATATATATAAAACATATATATACATACAAACACACCAAAGGAATTTCATCCTTTGATTCCATATCACATGGCCACCACCATGTTACCCGTGTTCTACGTCTTCTAATGAGTACCTCAAGATGTCTTGTTGCCACACCTACCAGCCACAACTAGTAGAGCACGTGCGGGAAACCATGCTACGGACCACACTCCGTAACGCCAGGTGGAGTTCCCAGTACGAATAACATTCGTAACGTCCTAAGACTATCAAACTTGTTGATCTCATACCAAGAAGGGCAATCTCTCTAGACCCGCCGTACGCACCACAACACGCACACTCACATCGGCAACACTCGCCAACCCGAGCCACAACTCAAGAATTCCTCGTGTTCATTCGTCATCCCAAGCCACAACTCAAGATATGCCATTCTGAGCCACAACTCAAGGAATGTCATGTGCTTAACCCCTATCCCGAGCCACAACTCAAGGGATACGTTCCGAGCCACAACTCAAGGAACTCAGCAAGCCGACCTTCGAGGTATCACCAAAGCTTTGTAGATCACTCACATACAAAGCAAACAAAGCTTATGCCTTTGCATCTTCGCCTGACACTGCTCTGGAGTCGCTAAGCGAAACTCGCTTCCAGACCACCTGGCAGGGGACACATGCCACCAGGCGCCAAACGCCTCTAATGCTATTGTTTCTGCAAGTATCACTTGGCAGAACAACCTTTACTTCCAAAAACACACAAAAAAAATATAAAATTGGCAGAAGCAAAACACACAAATTGCAAAGCTTATGATCCTTGATGATAGAAAAATTCCACTCTTTGGCACCTTCTTCTTTTTTCCATGTTCAATGGCTTTCAAATACCCTCTTAGCTCTCTCTTTTTAGTGTAGATTGATTAGAAGTATCAAAAGAACTCTACCTCACACTTAACTCCCTATTATTCTCACCTCCCACTCTAATTTTCAATGGCCTTAATCTTCTAGAAAGATAGGGTTTACTACTTCTTCCCATCCATGTCAAAAATAATTTAGCAAAAAGGAACTTTATTTCGCATAAGCAAAGTTTGAACACACAATTGCACCATTGTCAAGTTAATGCACAACCATTCAACCAATTCATGATTCGTGATAATTCCTATACATCTAGGAATTTATAATCACTCATCATGATTAAGAGTATCATTAAAATTAATAAACTATTAAAATAACATACAAAGGCATAAACTAGACTCGAACCTAAGTCTATTCATAATAACTAAGTAATCTTAACCACTTGAGCTAGTACTTTTCCACATCATAAACCCCAACATTAAATGATATAAAGGTTCCCACTACCCGCATTTATTAAATAATTATTTACTTAATTATTTAAATTTCTCGGGTCTTACACTTTTCGTTTGCTAAAACCTCTCAAATATCTTTTAAAATAAAGATAATCTTTACAGTGATTATGAATATTTAGAGAGATAGTTAGTTTTAAAAATATTTAACAAATATAGTTGGTTTTTAATTTATGATATAGTTAAATAAATTAGTTATTTAATGATATCTGATAAATTATCACCAAATAATATTTGCATTAATTTTCTAAATAAGTCATTTTCAATCCTGTAGTCCAAATTTGCTAGGAAATCCAAAAAGATGAATATTTGCACTTAAACCCCCCTTGTTTGACCAACTCTGACCAGTCTTTGTCCAGAGTTGACTATTTGACCAGCTTTTGAATGCTTGACCAGATTTGACTCTTTGACTATGCAATGACACACTAACACGTGGCATTCCCTTCTCTCTCCCAAAATTAAGGTTTTCACCTTTATCCTTGTTGTTGCCGCAAGTGCAATGATGTGAAGGATGGTGGTTTCACGATGGCTGATGTCGTTTCGTATCCGACAAGTTGTGAGGCTGACGGCGGCTCCTTTGTGTAAAAGGAGAAATTAGGGTTTCTCATGGGAGAGATGAAGATGGTGACGTGGCATCATTTGATTGGATGAATTTTGAGTTGCTAGATCATGACACGTGTCAACATGTGGTTGGATAGATTTGGAAGTTGAGGATTGCCACATGACATGATCTGGTTCAGGTTGGTTTAAGTGGTAGGAGGGGTGCAACTTAATATAAACTAGGAGTACATAACATGTTTTTAGGTGGTCCACTTGAAAGAGGGGGAGTGTATATGTAATTTAGGGGGTGCAAAAGTGATTTTTTCATAACTTGCTAATTTCAACTTTATTTAAAGGTGGTTTTTAACTTCAATCAATTTATTTTTCCACCTTAAATGAGCTTAATCTTAACTTCATTTGCATCAACAAACGTTAAAATATCCAAAAATAATTTATGCAGCTAAAAATCACTTTTTAAGACATTTTTATCTCACAAGCTCAAATAGCCTAATTATCAAAATTGTTAATTAACGCACTCATTTAAGCACTAAAATTCACTTAAATACCCAAAAATAAACATTAAATGAGGGCAAAAATACGCAGTCATCACATATACTCTTGGGACCCTCACTCATATATGATTTCTGTCAATGGTGTAACATCCCGTCAGGATATTACTGATTTAAATAAATAAAATAATAAAAAAAACATAAAGCTGTCGCATTTATGAATAAACCTCATTTCCCAAAAACGCGGGAAATTTAAATTTTATTAACCTCCAAGAATAAAAGCAAAATCCATAGTTAATAAAACTGAAATAACAACATAAAACCTCTCACAAGAGTTTACAAAATAGTTCAACTCGGAATAATACAAAAATGTATAAAACTCCCAAGCTTTCCCCACGCTCCGTGACTAAGCCTCACTGGCTCCACTTGCATCAACATCCTCTGCTTACGTGTACCGCGTACACGATCATCGCCAAACACAAGCAGATAGGGTGAGCTTATGAAAACAACATATATCATAACAAATATCAAATAACCAATTATACAGCTGTAAACTCTACAAGTACCAAGATACCATCTCTTACTCAATTCTCTAACATCGGGTCACAACCAGACCATTCGTGTTCTACCTCTTCTAGTGATTACCCCCAAGATAATTTGCTACCAAACCTATCAGCCACAACCGACAGAGCACATGCGGGAACCAATGCCACGGATCATACACCGTAACACCAGATGGAGTTCCCAATTACGAACATAGTATGTAATGTCCCAAGACTACCAAACTCGTCAGCCAACAATTGAGGAGGACAATCTATCTAGACCCATCCGTACTGGCCACAACCAGCACACTCACATCGGCAACACTCGCCAACCCGAGCTCAACCCAAGGGTTCCTCGTGTTCATCCGCCATCCCGAGCTCAACTCGAGGGATGCCATTCCGAGATCAACTCGAGGAATGTACGTGTTTAACCCCTATCCCGAGCTTAACTCAAGGGATACATTTCGAGCTCAACTCAAGGAACCCAACAATCTTACCTTTGAGGGAATGGAGCATGTAATACGCAAATGAGGAGAAGCTAAGATGTGAAGGCAGCCTATTGGATCGTAAATCGAGTGGAATCAGAATTGTAGGGGTTGGAATAAGGTTCGTAGGTGTTGAGGAAAATTCTGGGTTCTTGGAACTGTAGGAACCGCCTAGCGGCACCATATTGGCCGCTAGGCGCCACACCAGAGGTGCGTGGTGTGTTGATTCACGAAAATGCTATTTTTCGTACATTTCGCGTAACAGTAACCGCCGGGCGCCAGTCGTCTGATTCTGGGCGCTAGGCGCCACCAATTTTTCTGGTTCGCGCAGTTTTCGTAAAACTGCATTTCCCGATTCGTTAACCCTCCGATTTAGGTGAAATTTTGACAGGTGGTCCATAACATGTGGTTCTTCACTTTGAACGGTGGAGATTTGAGTTGGAGGTCAATAGCTAGAGATATACATTATTTAATATTGCTGATTTTGGAGTTTGTAAAATACATGAATAAGCCTTTGATGAGTTCAAGTAACTTCTAATGAAGCATAATTGGGTGCATGTGGTAAGTTAAATTCAG
>Ga0214543_1004073_pt1 | contig 27944 bp, 17 predicted proteins | sample CNSS2metaG_FD_160094 | JGI IMG/M metagenome (GOLD analysis project Ga0214543, IMG submission 160094) | Root nodule microbial communities from cowpea collected in UCLA plant growth center, Los Angeles, California, USA - CNSS2 | ecosystem: Host-associated > Plants > Roots > Nodule | place: USA... | reverse complement strand
CTAAAGTTGAATCAACTAAGTCAACTTTGGGAATCAAAAATAACAAACACAAATGAAAGGGATGAAGGATTAGTGAACTTCCTTTCTAAACATGCTTAGTCTTCTTAAGCATGTGCCTCCATCCTTGATTGGGGTCAATCCTTCATCAACCACCATTCTCGAGGTCGCACCACCACCAACAAAACTAGCAATCACCGCTGATAACATTGTCGTTGACGTGATCAAATTAATACTACTTATCTATAACAACTTCAATATTGTTAAGAAAGTAGTCAACGAAATAGAAAAGGTAAAGTAACCTAAAGTCGTATCCCAACAAACACGGAATTGATTTTTAACAAATTAGTTCATATATATATATATATTTGATTATTTATTTATTTTTTTGAATTTTTTTTAAAAATAAAAAATTTAGCACGTGTCAAGCTGTCGTCGTGCCACATGGTAGTGACAGAGTGATGTGCCAGTGATAATGCCACGTGTCAATATTATGCTAGATGTCATTTCCTCATTCTCAATTTGGTCCCTGTATCCTAATTTTTGTCTCAATTTAGTCCCTATTTTTGTAACATAATATAGTTTATTTAAATTTGGGTTTCACATTCAACTTTACTTAAAATTGCTTTCAAATTTCAAATTTATATGTTCTTGATTGTTACATGAACTAGTTAAAATTATTTTTAAAATTTTATAATTGTTATTTTTACACTAATTCAAATATTTGTGTACAAATTATTGAACTTTACACATTTTAAAAATATACAATTATTTGCAATATAAATTCAAATAAAAAAACAATATTAAAGTACGATGTAATAAAATATTAATATAATTTATGATTTTTTTTTATTAACAACTTTAAAACAATTTTAAATAAAGTTGAATGTAAAATATTAATTAAATAAACTTAATTTTGTTAAAAATATTTACTTGAAATATTAATTTTGATAGTAATATTTGTGTACATTTATATAGAAATTAATTTTGATTTTAATTTGGAGAAGAACAAAGTTGCTCAATTTTTACAAAAATGAGGACTAGATTGAGACAAAAATTAAAATAAAGGGAGAAAATTGAGAAACGGGAAATGACACCTGACATATAAGTGACACGTGTCATTGTCACTGCCACATCACTCTATTACTACCACGTGACATGATGACAACTTGACACGTGGCAATTTTTTTTTTAAATTCAAAAAATTAAAAAATACAAAAAAAAAAATAAAAAGTCAAAAAATCCAGGAACTAACACGTGTCACCCATTTAACAGTGTTATTGTACCTCTAATGGAAATGACCAAATTAAGATAAAAAAATAGATAACCAAATTAATATTTTGCTACGAAAATGGGAACCAAAGCTATAATTAAACTTTATTATTATTTGGAATTTTTCATACTTTTATTTATTTCTCTCACGCGTTTCACCAATTTAATAAAGAAAATTATACAAGTTAACATAGAATTATTTTTCTCAGTTAACCCAATAAATGTTATTAATTCGTTGATTAACCCTTATATAAAAGAAATACAAGATAAATACTAATAATGTTTCATATATGCATTTTAGTTGATCTCATTACATCTCGCGTCAAACACGTTTCACTCCTTCTACCGCTTTGATAAAAAAGTTATTTTTCTCCATTAATCAAATAAATGTTAAACTCAAAATTGATCAGAAAAACAATAGATTATTATAACCAATTTGGATAAATTCATTAACTAATTCTTACACATAAGGAAACAAAAATAAAATGAACCAAACTCATACATTAAAATCAACTTATGCATCTATAACTGTTTGCAAGTTTTTCATCATTTTTTTCTTCAGAAATTAGGAATGTTTTGGTTGATTTTATTTCTTTTTCATAAGTCGTTATTACAAATTTCATCGAAATTAGACCTATATTATATAGATGCACTCAGGTCAACGTACAACTTATAGTTCCTGTAATTTTTTTTTTATTATTCCAAAAAATTACAATTGAAAGATTGATCCCAAAGAAAAGAAATAAAATCTAACGAACGAACATCCATTATCCAAGAAAGACCAAGACCCAACTTTTCCTTTTTCTCTTCCGAGAAAATCAGGAACTGAAGAATTCAAGAGGGATCATGGACTACATTTGGAGATAAAAGCACTCGATGACGATGGTGAGTTCATGGAGCCAAACCAGATTCTGTCATTGCGGACCACTACAACTGATCCCGAACATGTGAAGGTCATTCAGTGGGAGGACTTCCAGCACGATCTCGCGACGTTGGCGAGTCTCTCTTCAGCACTGGGCGAATCCAAGGAGAAGAAGTGCAACCTTCACCACAAGCTCGAGTCTCTCATCCAGGTAGGGTTTTAGGTTTAGGTTTTGGTATCGGTTTAATCATTGCTAATTTCTGAAATCGATTTTAATGGTTTGTCATGTTGTTACCCTAAGTTTCTTGAAATTTGGAAGTTGTGTTGTGCTTGTGCTGCTGAGGTGTTTACTGCAGTAAGTGAAAGTGGTAAGGTTACGGAGTTGGAATTTAGTGGAGGGAGGGTAAGCGTGTTTTGTCTTCCGCAGAATCTGAGCTCCAGTGGGGGAATGAAATCGTATTTTGGGTTTAATTTAGAAATTATGGGTTTGATTTAGAATTATTGGATAAATGAGGGAGAGAGACAAATTTAGAATTTAGATACCTCGTTGTTTTATTCTTTGGGTGAGGTTGAACCTAAGCCTGACAGGCATGGTGCTTTAATCCCTAGTAACTAAATCAATCTTTGTTGGCTTCATTTCTCTATCAATAGTTAGTTCCGTTGGTTATAATGCCTAATATATATAGGTAGTAAGTAGTTATATCGAAAAACTACTATGAGCTATACCTCCGAATCTAGTTCTGGCTTTTGATATTTGCTCTTCCCTAGTATCAAAATTCTCTCAATATAGATATGAAAACTTGAGAGGTGTGATCAAACTCTATCAAATATAGTCTATTTTATTTATCTCAAGTCCATTAATGGATGGGAGGACTTTCATTAATGAATAGGTCTGAGTAGGTGTACAATTATTGTTGTGCATGACTCTTTTGTGTTGCATATCTTTGTCTTAACTGGTAACCATGCTCAATATGATTAGTCTATGATATTTGAACTAAAGGACATGCTTGATTCCCAATTTCCAACTTAGAATGCCCTGGAAAACATAGTAGCAGTTCATGCTAATATGGCATCATGCAGTGTCATGTCTATGGGCTGCGTCATTGAAATCTTTCACGTTGCAGCTCACTGTTGTGCTTGGATTTGCATGAATCATTGCTGCTATTCCATAAGAGACAAATCTTTTTTGGCCTGTAGAACAATGTTGTTCGGTGCTGTTTATTGGGACAATCTTGGGATTTTGTGTCCTCTCCCCCTTGTATTTGATCAGAACACAACACTTTCCCACTCTCACTTCTTTCAATGGTTAATTATCTCTCTACTTTCGTTAGTCTCTTCTCTATTTGACGCAAACAAACCATCTAACCCAGAGCTCGCAGCTACATTACCGTCCAACCCATGGCACTTTGGTGAAGTATAGGCCACTGATAATCTGGGGAACTCTGGCTCACCATTTTGTATTTTCTACTCTGTTCCAGTCAAAGGAGGATGTTCTCTTGGCCCAGAGCTCTCAAATGTGTTACCAGCCAACCAAATATCTGTATTTGTGGAACTCCAGTGCACCATTCTCTAGTCCCTACTTTGCCCACATCTTGTTCTGTTCAAGTCAAAGAAGGTTGTATATATATATATGTATATATATATGTGTGTGTATATATGTGTGTATATATATATATATATGTATATATATATATATGTATACATATATATATATATATATATATGTATGTATGTATGTATGTATATTGTAGGTAACATATGTTACTTGTTTGTACTTTTACTTTTTTCCCTTTTATTTTCCCTTACTCTTACTATTAACTTCTGCGTTTGGCTTAAAATTATGGCTTTTAATCATTGGTATATTCTTAGCGTACACGCATAACACACTCATATGTTTTGGGGTTGGTTGCTCCACTATTATCTGGTATTGATAACTTTGCTGTTTAGATTTCATTTTTAGGGCACCAGTTCCATCTTCTTAGTTTGATAAGTAATTTAGTTGTTTACATCTGGGGATGCTTTTTCCCACTAATTATTGGTTACAGTTGACAAATGCCGAAGTTTCCAATATATAGGTGTGTGATTATTTTTTTAAATGTCCCTAATTAATGAGTCTTCCTATTGATGAGCAATAATTTTTGTGAACAGGCCAATGTTGAATCATTAGGTCGGTTGAATGAACTTGAGGAGATGCGTCAGAAATTAGAATCAAAGAAAGTGATGATGGAAAATATGTCTATACGTTCTAGGCTTGCTAAGGAGGATGCTAGCAAGCAGGAGGAGCAGCTTAGTGGTGCAGTGCAAGCACTTCTGGTTGCAGGGGGTGCGCTTTCTGTATGCAGGAGAAACCTCCAAGTGAGTTTGTTTCTGTCTTACTCTAGTCAATATAATATTCTTTTGGAAATAATTAAAATTAATAAGTTCAGTAGTCTATATGAATTTTTGTGTCTTTTTTTATTAGTAGTGTTGAAGAGTCTCTCTGAAAAAGGAAGGTACATATGGATTGAACTTTTCTGATTTTGTATCGTTATGGTTGACATTGAGTGAGATGTATAGAAGAGTACATAAAGGTCTTCTATTCTATAAAACATTAATACTTCGAATTGATCACGTCTATGTATCATATATGTATACAATTTTGGTACGCTTTGATAATTCACTGATTTGTATCAGTAACACCCTTGCCTTTAAAAAATTATGAAAATCTAATATAATATAGCCTAAATATGAGCATAAAAGTATGTATAAGATTTACTAGCGTTGTCTCTTAATGAACAAAGAGTGGAAGTTGTCGTCTTTATGAATGATGCTTATAAAGGAATAAATTTGATACTATTCTCACGTGTAGGCAATCTGCATTGATTATTGAAAACAACAAAATAGTAATGGCAAGTTGACAACCGTTAAACTATAGAAAATAGAGTCATTGAGCTGAAATCATGTGCATATCTCAATTAGAAGAAAATAATTTCTCTTATTCAATCTCATTGCATATATATGATATATATACATACATTGATTGGATAATTTAGGAAACAAATCCTTGAGATTGTGGGATTGACATGCTATTAATAAAACCAAGATGCAACCAATTTACAAAATTAAAATCAATAGGAAAAAAACTCTAAAACTTTCTGAAATATCTTGGTAGAATAAAATCTAAAACTTTCGAAAATATCTCAACACTCCCCCCTCAAGTTGATGAACAAGTGTTCTCCATTCTCAACTTGGATATAATTCTCTCAAAGTTACTATTGTTAAACCCATTGGTGAGTATGTCTGCAAGCCGTCCTTGAATAGACACATATGGGGTGCAAATCAAGCCACTGTGAAGCTTTTCCTTGATAAATTGTCTGTCTATTTCAGTCTGCTTAGTTCTATCATGTGGTATATAGGGTTTTAAGCTATGCTGATTGCAAATTTGTTGTCACAATATAAACCCGGGTTCATCTCACTTTTTCTTTAAGTCTTCCAGCATATTCTTTAGCTATAACAATTCACATAGTCCTTGAGTCATTGCTCAAAACTATCCTTCGGCACTAGATCTAGCTACCACAATTTGTTTTTTATTCTTCGAAGTTAGCAGGTTTCCACCAATGAAGGTTAGATATCTAGTAGTTGATCTTCTATCCATAACTAAATCTGCATAATCAACATCAATATGTCTGAAGACTAGCATTATTGTTTCTTTTGGACAAAATTCCTCTTCCTGGTGTCCCTTTTAAATATTGGCCAATTCTAAGAGCAACTTGTAATTGTGCTTCCTTAAATTGACTTATTAGACTCACAACAAAAGCAATATTCAATCTAGTGTGAGATAGATAAGTAAGTCTCCCCACAAGTTTCTGGTGCATTTCTTTATTCACAACAACATCATGCTCTACACTTCCCAACTTTTTATTTGGATTAACAGGTGTACTTGCTGGTTTGCAGGCTGTTTTACCCATTTCTTGTAGAAGCTTAGTAATTTATTTTTGTAGAAGCTTAGTAATTTAACATTCCTAAAGTCTTGCTTTCGATCTCTTTGGCAAAGCACTGGCCCAATCTTTGTTTCTCCTTCTCATCATTTCCAATTACAATGATAACATCCACATAGACCAATAGAATTGTTACTCCCCCTAAATCAGAATGCTTGATAAATAAAATGTGCTCCCCTTGGCTTTGTTGGTATCTGTTGAGAAGAAAGAAAATAGGGTTTGAGATTAATCTCCCTTGTGTATAAACCACACATAGGGTAATCTATTTATAATAGAGAGAGGTACAATTAAAAAGAGTAACTGAAAATAAATAGAGTAAATAAAATATATTGTTTTATATTATGATTAACAATATCTAACAATATCTTAATAATATCAAACATTTGTATCCTTTTGGTGATCTTGTAAGCCCTAAGAAAACACACTTATGTGATCTAGGAGAAAGCTTGTCAAGACCAGGACTGAAATTATGAACAAAACAGGTAGACCCAAAAACTCTTATAGGTAAGAGATGAAGAGGTTCATGAGGAAATAAAATGGAATGAGGTATGTTATTCTTTAAAACCGAAGAAGGCATGCGATTAATGAGATAACAGGCAGCAAGAATAGCATCACCCCAAAAATGTTCAGGAACCTCTCCATGAATTAAAAGAGTTCGAGTTGTTTCAATAAGATGTCTATTTTTACGTTTAGCTACACCATTTTTTTGAGGGGTATAAGCACAAGAAGTTTGATGTAGACTACCGTGAGAAGCCATAAATTGTTTAAAAGAATGAGAAAGATATTCACGGCCATTATCATTGCGCAAAACTCTAATAGAAACACCGAACTGAGTTTTGATTTCATTAAAAAAAGATTGAAAGATATGAAATAACTTTGAATGATGTTTCATTAAAAATAACCAAGTACATCTAGAATAATCATCAATGAAAGTAACAAAGTATTGAAAACCTAAAGTAGACTTAACGCGGCTAGGACCCCAAATGTCAGAGTGAACCAAGGCAAAAGGAGACGAAGCATCACGTGTGATACTACGAGGAAAGGAAGTACGACTATGCTTGCCTAATTGACACGACTCACACACCAAACAAGATAACTTGGACAAGGCAGGGACAAGCTGTTGTAACTTGGCAAGGCTTGGATGACCTAATTGAGCATGAAGAAGAGAGGGAGACTCCATAACTGCACCAATGTGTGTAGAGGGACGGAGATGATAAAGACCATGAGACTCACATTGCCAATCACCTGTTTCGAACTCCGGTCCTGTAAACACATAGAATTGTTGGTAAAAGAAACAACACAATCAAGAGAACAAGTTTGACGACAGATGGACAACAGGTTAAAAGGAGACCTAGGGACAAAAAGAACATTATCAATGGTTAAAAAAGGGAAAAATTTAACAGTGCCAACACCATGAGATGAGACTCTAGAATCATCAGTTAGTGTAACATAAGGTAAAGGATTACGAGAGGATAAAGAAGAGAACAAAGATTTGTTACCAGTAATATGATTAGTGACTCCTGAATCAAAAACCCAAGGACCAGGAGAAGAAGATCGAGTCAGATCAACAAAAGATGTACTTGTAAAAGCGACAAATGCAGTGAAACTAGAAGACTGTTGATCCTTATACCACTTGAGAAATTTGTTGAACATAGCAGGTGTACCGGATGAAACAGAAGGAGGATCCCAGTAGACGAAGGTGGGGAAAGGTTGGTTTGAACAACTGCAATAGAGCGAGGAGGACGACCATGCAATGCATAACACTTGTCAATCTTGTGACCTGGCTTGCCACAATGTTCACACTTAGGACGCTTTTTTCCCTGTTTGCAAGGGCAAGTGTGGTCATCACGGTGAGATGCCAATGTAGAAGAATCATCAACAGAAGCAGGTGTATCAGTGTTGGGTTGGTTTGGTACCCGCAAAAGAGTGGAGCAGGTTGAATTCAAGGTGGGGACAATCGGGGAACCCAAAATTTGATCACGAATATGTGAATATTTATCAGCAAGCCCGTGTAAGCCTTCGAGCATGAAGAACTTTGAGCGTTGCTCGATCTCCGTGGCAGGGTTAGGGGAAGGAGGCAATAACTCATTGAACTCATGAAAAAGAGCATGAATTTTGCCCATATAATCAGTCATAGAGTCTTGATGTTTAGAGGAAATAAGATCTGCAAATTTAGAACATACACCATAGAGACGTTGAGTATCATTGGTGTATAATAACTTGGCATGCTCCCATATTTGAGCACATGTTTCGTAGGAACGAAAAAGTTGCTTTAACAAAGGATCAAGAGTACCCTTGAGAACCACACATAATTGAGCATCAATGGTTTCCCAACGGTCGTCCTCAATAGGAGTGATACCATATTGAGAAGAAAGAAAATAGGGTTTGAGATTAATCTCCCTTGTGTATAAACCACACATAGGGTAATCTATTTATAATAGAGAGATGTACAATTAAAAAGAGTAACTGAAAATAAATAGAGTAAATAGAAAATATTGTTTGATATTGTCATTAATAATATCTAACATCTTAATAATATCAAACAATATCTAAACAAAATCTAGCAGTATCTAAGGCTCATTTTAACTCTATTTTAACTCAGGTAGTGCTTTTCTTAGCATGCAAACTTGTTGGCCTTAATCTGCCTTGTATACCCAGGTGGGAGCTCCAAGTATATTTATTCTTCAAGATCTTCATGTAGGAATGCATTTTTAACATCAAATTGTTGCAATTTCTAATCATGATTTGCTGCCAAAGGCACAATTACTCTGACTGTATTCATTTTTTCAACTAGTGCGAAGGTCTCCAAGTAATCCACTCCATAAGTTTGAGTGAACCCTTTGCCCACCAACTTAGCCATATGTTTCTCAATAGTTCCCATTAGCCCTGTATTTTGCACTATAAACCCACTTGTACCCAATAGGTTTTTTTGTAGGTGGTAGGGTGACTAGTTTCCAAGTATTGTTCTTCTCCAATGCCTCCATTTCCAAATGCATGGCTTGTTTCTATTTTTTGTCAAGTAATGTCTCAGATACAAAAGAATGTATAGTTGTAGTATTTAGGCTTGTGAGAAGGGTTATATGGATAGGTGAGAATTTTTCAAAGAATAGATAGTTAGCTAAACGGTAAGGTGATTTAGTGTAGGCTTGGGTTCCTTTTCTAAGAGCAATTGGGAGATCTAATGTAAATTTTTGTCTACCTGTGCACCTGGTTCGATAGAAGGAACTTTATCACAGTTAGTAGAATCAAAATTTATAGGGTCATACACATTTACTTCATGTAGTGATATAGGGTTAAACTCTTGAACATGAGTAGATACCAGAGACGCTACCGCCCGAAGTTGTCATCAGACTGTTGCTGTATTGCTGCCTGAAATTTCACTGGAGCTGTGCCGGAGCCGTTGCCCGAGCATTTGCTGGAGTTGTCACCCAAGTGTTTAATCACCACTTGACTCCTAGGAACCAAGATAAGACTGATGCTTCTTCACACACAACTGTGCTGAAAATTTGCTCTCAAATTTCAATGTATCAAAAGTGGTTTTACAAGAGCTAGGCATGGTTTTTTGTAGGATAAACCATCTTTAAATTCCTATTCTAATTACAAAAGAATGAAATGTTAATTCTAAGATAGTATGTGTTGGCTACAACTTAAAAAGGAAAAAGAAGGGAAACTTTCAAAATTTAAATGTGTCCCAAGAAAAATAATGAACTTATCCTACAATTTAATGGTTCCCAAGCATACAAAAATAAAGAAACTAATGAACCATTTATAGGAGTAAAAACATCTTCTCGTCTTGTTCCTAGTTATCATCATTGGAATAACATGTTCTTGCTCATTTTTTGTCTTTATTCCTGCACTCTTCATAGTACAATATCTATATGATACATAAGTTTAGCACAAATTTTTAGATTTTAAATTTTCTACTAAGTGGCATGTTTGGACATCCTTTTTAATTTCAAATTTATTCCCATCCCTTATTTTGATGAATATTAGATTTTTGGGCTTTAAGTGCAACGACAATGTGTTGTCTTGATTTGATTGTAAAGATGATTCATTTATTGGTGTTGAAGCATGTGTTAGAAATTGAAATTTTCTGGATTATTCTTGTTTGCCTTTGATTAAGTTTATATTAAGAGGAATAGATTATACCTTTCTCAGTTTCTTTTGTACCTGTTCTTCAAAAGTTATTAATTCCTTGTTTTCTTTCAAATGTGCTATAAAAGCATTCTTTTCTATTACTCCATGTAACAAATGACATTGATGAATTTGTTTATTTGAATCTAAGTAACAACATTATTTCTTGTTTTAAGGGAAAGGAATTTATTAGTGTTCGCATCTTATTGGTGTTAATATTGAATACTAATGATGCTTTTATTATAGGAATCAACCAAAATACTGTCTGATGAAAATGGTTATGTTCATATGAGAAAATTGCAAAAAATGCTGCGGAGGAGGCAACAGCATATGACATCTCAAATTTCACTACTCTATCCTGTGAAGATCTTGGTTGGACCAGCACAAAAGCAAGAGCTCGAGGCATATCCTTCGAGTAACCTAGCAGGTAAGGGTTCTCAATACTTTTGTTTTTTTTGGCATATACATACTGCTTATGGGGTGAAAAAACTGGCTAAGGTCATAAAGAGCAAGAAACTTGCAATTATAACTATTGAAACTCAAGGTATTGGATGGTGCAATCGCTAATCCTTATTTTCTTATTGGTTGGATAGAGTTCTTCCATAAGTTAGGTTATTGTGTTGAAAGGGTGTCTTTCATTCTATACTTCACTTAGATGATGTGTCTTTAGAAAGTGGATTTAGGTTTAACTCAAGCCTAAAATGTTGGCTTGCATGGCAAGATTTACACCCATTTATATACTCTTATTTGGTCATTTTATAGTTGATGTGAGATTTTCAACACAATCCTTCACGTCAATGACTAGACATCTCAAGCATGTGAATAAATGTTTATATGCGTGATTTGTTAGCGAGTTTAATTAGGCCTAACAAACTTTGTTAGGATAGACTCTAATATCATCCAAAAAAGTGCATTTTAAATGTAATTCAACCTCACAAAATCGACCTCAAATGTGATGTTCACATTCCTTTATATACTATTGTTGGAAGTCTCTCATCGACTAGAGATAAGGCAATTTCATAGTATATAAGTGAGGTGCAAACCTCACCTTATAAGCCGGTTTTGTAGGGTTGAGTCATGCTTAAAATACACTTCTAACATGGTATCAAAGCCATTGTTTAAAAAAAAGTCTATCCTAGCGAGATTTCTTGGACATTCTGTTCTACCCGCTATTGGTCCACTAACGGGTCACCCATTAATTTCTTATCCCACGCACGAGATGAATATACCTCGGTGTGAGGGGGTGTGTTGGAAGTAGCACATCGACTAGAGATAAGGCCAGTTCATAATATATAAGTGAGGTGCAAACCTCACCTTACAAGACGGTTTTGTGAGGTGGAGTTAGGCTTAAAGTCCACTTCTAACATGGTATCAGAGCCATTGTTTAAAAAAAAAAGCTTAAACTAGTGAAATTTCTTGGACATTCTATTCCACCCGCTATCGGGCCGCCAACGGACCACCCATTAATTTCTAGTCCCACGCACGAGATGTATATACCTCGGCGTGAGGGGATGTGTTGGAAGTCTCTCATCGATTAGAGATAAGACAATTTCATAGTATTTAAGTGAGGTGCAAACCTCACCTTACAAGCCGGTTTTGTAAGGTTGAGTCCTGCTTAAAATACATTTCTAACATGGTATCAAAGCCATTGTTTAAAAAAAAGTCTATCCTAGCGAGATTTCTTGGATATTCTATTCTACCCGCTATCGGTCCACTAACGGACCACCATTAATTTCTTGTCTCACGCACGAGATGAATATACCTCGGTGTGAGGGGGTGTGTTGGAAGTCCCACATCAACTAGAGATAAGGCCAATTCATAATATATAATTGAGGTGCAAACCTCACCTTACAAGACGATTTTGTGTGATGGAGTTAGGCTTAAAGCCCACTTCTAACATGGTATCAGAGCCATTGTTTAAAAAAAAAAGGTTATCCTAGTGAGATTTCTTGGACATTCTATTCCACCCGCTATCGGGCCGCCAACGGACCACCCATTAATTTCTAGTCTCACGCACGAGATGTATATACCTCGGTGTGAGGGGATGTGTTGGAAGTCCCACATCGACTAGAGATAAGACAATTTTATAGTATATAAGTGCAGTGCAAACCTCACCTTATAAGTCGGTTTTGTGAGGTTGAATTAGGCTTAAAATCCACTTCTAACGTGGTATCAGAGCTATGGTTGGTAGGATTATTTCTTAGTATGCTTTATGGTTGCATGGTAGGATTTTTCTTAGTATGCTCTATGGTTGCAGTGTAGTCTGATCTTCCATATCAGAAAAGATTAATTCCTTGTTGTCGGGATTTTTTCTTAGTATGCTCTGTGGTTACAGTGTAGTCTGATCTTCCACATCAGAAAAGATTAATTTCTTGTTGTTAGAGAATCATCCTTGGTTGTTGAAGTTGCAACGAGAAATTTTATGGAAGGATCATTGTCGGTGTTGTGTTGATGCGGTGAATCTGCAGCTGGGTATGTGGTGGTGCAAGGACTGTGAGTCGTGCGGGATCTGCAGTGGAGTTCGTGTGTGACAAGATGCTGCTGGATCTGCGGAGGACATTGCAATTGGTGCTCGCATGGCCCGATGAGTGATGTACGATGGAGATCTGATTTGAGTCACAGTTTGCAGCATTTGCGTGGAAGAAGTGCTATACGGTTTACAGATCTGCTTCGACAAGAGTCAATGGAGCTGTTACGCCAGTAGGTGTTGCATCATCGGCAAGGGAGTCAAATGACATGGTTGCTGCGAAGTGCAAATGTTGGACTTGTGGCTTTTCGCAATGTTCTGTGGTTTTGTGTCATTGATTGTAACATGGTTCTGCCAGACAAAAGGTGTATGGTGTTTATGCGCGAGCATTGGCTAATATTGATGCGAGGTGTGTCGTGATTATACACGGACATTGGTTAGGATTGATGCAGGGTGCATGGAAATTCTTGGGATGACTATTCGGAGTGAAAATTCTTAGGATGGTTTGATTCCAAGTGGAAATTCTTGGGATGGTTTGATTCCAAGTGAAAATTCTTCGAATGGTTTAATTCCAAGTGGAAGTTCTTGGGATGGTTTGATTTCGAGTGGAAATTTTTGGAATGGTTTGATTCCAAGTGGAAATTATTGGGATGGTTTGATTCCAAGTGGAAATTCTTGGGATGGTTTGATTCAAAGTGAAAATTCTTGGGATAGTTTGATTCCAAGTGAAAATTCTTGGGACAACTTGATTCCACGTGATACCCCTTATGGTGGAGTATGATTGCTGGTATAGACAATGAAGATGTGTTTATTTTAATCAGGGTGGAAAATGTTGGAATGATGAAAATAACATGTCTTGAAAAGTCCCAAATCACCTAGGACAACCAATGAAGTGGGTGTTAGTGATTATATAATGGGTTCTAAGTCCATGATGTTTCTTGCCCCGAGTCAAAGACACTTCAAGCTTATATTTGACTTTTCTTATTTGTTAATACTCTTGTAATAAAATCGTTGTGAGGTTTGGGTTAAATTATTACTTTGGAGAGTGTGGGTGTACTCGGGGCCAAAGGGCATTTGTGTGTTGCTTATGTGTTTCCTTGTGTTTATTTTATTTCTCTATTAATAAAGTGATTCTCGGGGGGTTTCCCAACAGTGGTATAATTTGGTTATATCTCTAGTCGATATGGAATGTCTAACATTAGTTTGTTTCGAATCAAAATGAAGCAATTGACAAGGAAATATGTAGCAAATGCCAACCAATAAGTCTATTGTTAGGATAAGCATTAAATATAGTTAGGAAGTAGTTGTATTGGGAAAGTTCAACGACATTTTAATCCTTTGGGCTAAGACGCAATGAAGCAGACCACTCTGTTTTCTACTACCATACCACTCTTGGATAATGTGTGTACTTAATAGTATAGGTTGATGATATAGTTATCATAGGAAATGATGTCAAAATCTCTCGGATAAAGGATCATCTATTCAATCATTTCCAGTGACAACAAAAGAGCAAGAAGGATTTTAGGAAAACAAATGACTATATAATATTGGTGATCTTCTTTTTGATGATGAATGGACTGTGGAGGAAAATGAAGCAAATCCAACTTTTGGATGCTTTTGATGAAGATGTCTTAGTAGAAGTTGAAGAAGATGAAGTTGCTAGTGGTGGTGTTGTTGCACATATGGATGATTTGGATGTTCCTTTTATTGTTGATAATGATGAAGGTAATGGAGGAGATGACATTAATGAAAATGAAGATCATGTGGAAGAGGATGACTATTATGCTTTCAATATGGATGATTTCCTTAGATAATTTGTTGGTATTAAACATTTGTGAATTTATTATGGTGAAAAGCATTGAAAAGGATGCATACATCAGAAATTAATGAAAGTAAGGAGGACTTCACTTCAAAATCTCACTAGAAACACCACAAATGAAGGAATTGTTAAGGGAAAATTTGGGAAAGGAAGATGAAGTGGCCAGGTACAACAATATAAGGCTATGGAAGGGGAAGATAGGATGCTAAGGAGCATAGGAGGAAAATCCTGACTCCAAAAGGAAAAGAGACTGAAAAAAGAATTATACTGGATAAATATTGTTTTTTGGAGAAATAAATTTCTGTTGGAAGGATATTTACATCTTTGACCAATACATTTTCTTTCTTTCTACTTTTCTCTCCTAACAAACAATGGAACAAGAGGAAGGAAAATATGCTATTTTTCCCCTTTTCTCTTGAACCAAACAATAAGAAAGAAAACATTTTTCTCTTCATTTTCTATCTTCTGATTTTTTTCTTCCCTTACAAACAAAGTTTCATCCTGTTTTGGTTGAACCAGTTAGTATTCTTTTATCATGATATATGTGATATAACTTGTGAACCACTTCATTGTTGTTCTATATGGTGGTCTAATGTGCAAGGTTTTAGGTCTGTTTAGCTGTCATGTGTTTTTATTTTTCTTTGAAGTTTCACATTCAGTTTGTAACCATTAAATTGACAGATCACTGGCGGAAATACAAACCTTTTGAGCATCCGTCAAGTTAATTATTTTTTGTTTTCATATTACTTTTCTTCATACTGTTAGGTACTTTCATGCTTTATTTTATAATGTGACATGGATGCACTAGAATACCCTAGCTATTCATTGGATATTTACTCTAGATTATCTTAAGTAAATTATCACAATTGTTTTGCTAATATTAACTGCAATTGTAAGTGATACCTTTTCTTATTTTATTGTTAATATTTTCATATATTTCATTATTCAGGGACTTCTGCTGGACTTAAACCAGTTAATGAAGCATCCTTAACGATTCGTGGCCTGCATTTGAATGTGCCATCATTTAGGAAAGTGAGCTTTTTCGCTGATAAAAAGGAAATTCAGGTGTCTGCTACTGCCCTAGGATATGTTGCACATGTAAGTATTAGAACCTACTGGGCCTTTTTTTGTCTCAACTTAATGTGCTATTCTATCGTATGCTTTTTGTCATGACATGGTCTACATTTACAAAATTTGTCATGTACAGTTTCTAAATTCTCTTACATATTCTGTTTTTTCATTGCATAAAGTGTTTCCTGTTATAGCATTTCATATGCTAGCTCAAGTCAATAATGATTGTTGACCTAATAGTTATTGAAATGTCTCCTCTCTTTGAATAATTTCTGTTATTGAAATGTACTTTACTAGACTGATTTTCTCGCAGGCTGTTTCACTTATAGCCTCTTACTTGCAAGTTCCTTTGCGATATCCTTTACGGTTGTGTGCTTCTCATTCATATATCATTGATAATGCACCTTCAACAGAGCTAACATCTGAATCTTCACCAAATGCAAACACAAATGCCAAGCATGTGGAATTCCCCCTCTTTTTAGAAGGTCAAGACACAACAAGAGCAGCTTATGCTGTATTCTTACTAAATAAGGTATATATTTCTATTTCTATTTCTATTTGCTTGTAGTAACTCTTAATCTGATTTATTTGTTTTGGTCTTTGACTTTTCTTATTCGTTGATGACTTTATTTCTAGTCTGTAGCATCCGTGTTTTGCATGGTTAGCAATGGAGTTCCATCTGTTTCACTGCAATAGCTTTCTAGCCAGGATTGCGTTGCTTTTTTGGGACTTTTCTTCAACTTGTACATGCTGGTTGATTAAGAAATTATTTGGACTATGAGAGTTAAGCCTACTGTATGCTAAACACATGTTTTGTTCTTCCAAAGTGAGCTTCTTATTTTATAGAGAAATATTGCAATCTCAGTAATAGATAAGAATATCTACTATCAATGTTACGTACACTTTCATTACCAATCATGAATGTGTTGGAACATTAGCCCATTGTTTTTTTCAGTGACTGAAATTACTTTATTCATATTCACTTTAGAAGAGTCATCAAAATGCTATGCTCATTTCACGGCATGAAAGATTAAGAGTTTTGTTTTTGAGTTATTCTTTTACTCAAGACACTTTAGTTCTAACATTTATTTCTGAAGTAACAAGTTTTTCCTCTAACTTCCCCGAACCAAAACCAAACAGATGCTTTACATGCCCTGAAAAATAGCATAAAATGTACCTTAGGACATTCTACATTTAGTTTTTAACTGCAGGACCCTGCGTGTTGGCAGGTAGGTTTGCATCTGTATTATATCTTAAATATGTTGAATATATATAGTCTCGCTTACTTAGTTACTGCCTTTTTTTCTCTTGTTAAATTTCTCTTGAAGTGTGGTTGTCTGACCGAGACTCAATGTAGTACAGACATATACTTCAAAATTAACCTTGACTTACAGCTCCCTTTCCTCGAGCTTTTTTGATTGCAGGATTTAGAACAGCTTTTGAATTTCATTGGTGCAAAGAGTTTGGGACCGCGCCATGTACTTGCTAATTTAAGGGAGCTCTATAGGATTATCCAGGCTTCAGCTTTTATAGACAACTTGATATAGTAGTTTTGTCTCTACTGTAATTTCCTTGTAAATCGATTTTTTTTAATCCTTGCCAGGGTGCAATTTTTTTGGCGCACCTTCCAATGTAAGCGTTGTTATCAAAATGATGGAGCCGAACTTTCGATAATGGATTTGGTATTCTTTAAAAGAGTATACAGTACTGCCAAAAAATTATTGGTATTTAGCATATTATAAATGCCACATACATTCCTGCAGAGATATATTGTATAAGAACTAGTGGAGAATTGCATGCATTTTTCGATTCTTTTAATCCTTTTTTTTAAAAAAACATGAAACAGGTACGATGAAATTCTCTCTTCGGATAAGAAAAGGAGATGCAGTGATTTTTCAAATTTTGATGATTTTATTTGATTTATTCTTTTAGCAGTTGTCGATTGTGTTATTTTAAAAGTAAGGCTTTCCTCGAATGCGTTGCACGTAGAAATAGATTTCACGAACCTGCGCCCTTAAGCTGCATTTCTCAGCATGGCTATACTAAACGATTGGAAAAAAAGTATGTATTTTTGTTCATAATGGTAAAATTAGATCCCGATCGTGTTTTGTGAACGTAAGTATTGACAGAAAACTCTATTTTTTCATTTAGTATTGAGTGTCAGATTGATCGTATCGAGAGAAAAGATAATCATTTTAGTTGAAATGCAATGAGATTGTTTCTCTATTGTTTTTTTCATAGTTCTTCTAAGCATTAAAAGTAATGTCTTAAACATTTTATCTCCCTCTACATTTCTTGTTGGCCTACACCTGGGTCTAAAAGAGAAGTGGGCAAACATGCCTTTGCTTTATCTTCATGTATCCCACTTAGGCAATTGCTTCCTGCATTCCATCAATTTCGAAAAATGACCATTTTATTAAAGGGACTTATGAATTATAAAGCAACTTGAGGCTATCTCTAATGTCTTAAGTAATTTGTTTAAGAAATTTCACTAATTAACAAACATTGATAAGTAATGAGTATCACTTTTTCTGGATTACAAGGGTTTCAACCACTCCAAGTACATGAGTATAAACTTCTTCACACTACATCATGTATCAACCTCTCAAGTATCCTTCTGAATCTTCTCCTACGATCAAGAACTCTCAATTACAATAATAAGCAAATGACACTCTCTCAGTTGGAGTTTAAAACACAACTCACACATTACAACTTTACTTAGTGAAGGATATTACAATATTTCAGCTCTCAACCCAAGTTCTCTAAGACACTATTGATATGACAAATTTACAACACTTTGTTCTTTCTATTTTTATTTTTTCATATCTTTCTCGTATGGCTTAAGCTTCATTATATAGATGTTGCTTTAGCTAGTCGTTGAGATTTTGAATTGTAATTCTTCATTTTAATCTTCTTAATATGGAATTTTTTATCATTTCATTCTTTAGTTTGAATCTTCAACGTAATTCTTTATACTGTCTTGTTAAGGAGAATTTAAGCAACTTAATTTTGTATTTGAATCATTTGAACAATAATATCTTTCATTAAATCAAATAGATCCTTCATTAGATATTTCTTAATATTAATTTAATTGAACGTTTGATTCAAAAACTTTATTTTTTTCATAATGATAATATTCGTTATAATTCATATGATTGAATCTTTGTTTCAATGCCTTGTATGAATGTGTTAATTCACATGATTAATCAGATATCAAAATGTATTTCAGACCATTAAAGGTCGCCTAACACTTAGGTCATCTAATGACCAGTTGTCTTAGGTCGTCTAGCCCTTTGGGTCATCTAATACCTTGGTCTTCTAATGACTTGAATTGCCTACCTTTGGTTTTCTAATGCTTCAGTCATCTAATACCTTAGTCGTCTAAAATAGTAACTTTGATTGTCCAGAGACTTGAGTCGTCTAATGCATTCACCTAATGATTTTTATTGTTAGATTTGTCTAACACCTTGACTTGTCTAACCTTAGACTCGTCTAATGCTAAAATTTGGCCTTTGCTTTAACTAGACTTATTACTTTCATTGACACATACAATGTACAAATATTAATCATTTAGCACATGCAGGTAAGAATATACATCATATATTTTGACCTTAGAACAACATTGATAAATTTCTCATTCTCCCTATTTCCATTAGAGGCTCTCTCTTAGTCGTTTAATCACAACTTTACTTATAACCAAAGATCTACTCATCAGGTAGAGTGTTTTGTTATCATAGAAACCTTATTGATTAGTGGGGTTCATCTACTTTAACACTTATGCCAACATTCAAATGTTGTGTGACCAATTTTGTTGCATATTTGACACTTAGGGTAGGTTGTATTCAAATAATTTTGATTGTTGTTTAATAAACCTTATTTTTGCCTAAGATTTATGGAAAATTGATTTTCTCATTAATATAGTATAGTGCAAAACCAAAGTATCAATCCCAGGAGAGACGAGAAATTTGATTAAATGTAAATGTGCTAATTTGATCTAAATACAGGAAATCTAATATAGTGAATCTAAACTAACTAAAAATATACTAAGAATGTGTAACACCCAATTTTGGGATGTCACAGAAAGTTAGAAAATTATTGTGTTTAGCGGAAAAGGATTATCATTGAAAATGTACTAATAAAAAAACTTTTAATTTGATTTAAATTACATAATTCAAAATGTCAATTTGTCTAGAAAAATATAAATAGCAACTTCGAACAAAAGGAAATTACATAGTCTTCAGTATCTGATTTAAAACAACTAATAAATTATAAGAACTCCCGAATTCATCCCAGCCTCTCGTCAATTTACTCCATGCCAAAATTATCTGCAATATCATCTGCTCCCGTATAACACGCACGTTATACAATCATCGCACATACAAAAAACACACAAACAAACAAATAGGGGTAAGCTAACCATAAACAATGATATATAAAATGATTTCGTAAATAAAACATGACAAATAATACTCAACATCTCATTCAAGTAACACTGAAGCATTATGATTACAATATATCTTTGGTTTGAACACACCACCCCCGAAATTCAAACAATCATACCAAACCAAACATAGCATCACATTCATCTAAAATCTTCAAACATAGTGATCATAATCAAGCTTTGGTTTTCCGCGACCTTTTACCCCACAACAACATCTAGTTTCCTAGAAATAGATGGTTCGACGTGTCCCACTATCGCAGTCAGACTATCTCCCTTATTCCTCAAGGAATTATGAGTAAAAACGTCGATGCACCGCACATCGGGCATTATACTCGCAACAAGTCGAAATAAGGTGAAATATCTTTCCCCTTCCCACTGCTTCACACAGGCGAGAGGGTACAACACTCAAACCAATCCTCTACCACAACTTCACACAGGCGAAGAAGATCCCTTTCCACTGCTTCACACAGGCGAAAGATTCATAACTGATCTTTAGGTACACAAAACCTCACACAACATTTAATTCCACCAAGAGTCTTTAAGCAAAGCCAAATACTCCCAACATGCAATACATGAGAATTACATATTGCCAAAAACACACCACCACACTATGCATAACAATAGTTCCATAACACATACACACCACCACATCAATGCATGAAATATAGCCAAGAAACCATGCACACCCTGAATTCACATAACCCATGCATTCACGTGAAAGAAAAATAGAAAAGGAAGGACGAGAATATAAAAGATGAAGAAAGAGAAAAGCTATCACTTGTTATTGCATTTAAACGTAAGGAACAAAACGCTGCACTCACGCACACATGCACCAACCAAATATTCCAACAACATCACCTATGCACTGCACCGTGATCCACGAATAATGCCAAAATAAACTTACAATAGTTATATGCTTGAAGGAAAGAGAAACTAGGAAAAAGGAAGTGTATTTACATATGGACCCCACCCATGCATCATCCCACATGCTACACTTGGTAAACAAAACAATGGTTAAACTTGCACTGCATCCATCTTGACATGAAAGACCTAAGAAAAAGGATGAAAGAGAAAAGCTAATCCATGAAAGAAAACTGTTGTAGCAACGTGAATGAGAAGAAAAAGAAGCCCATGCCTTTATGTGAAAGATTATAGAAAAGGAAGAAAAAGAAAAGTAATGTGGTTAATTAAAAAAGCAAGCCTTAAGTAACCCATGGGTCCCGTCAATGTGTTGCACTAAAAGATATTGGCTTTTAGAGAAAAAGAAATAAACAACAAACCTGCACCCAAAACGTGGTCAATGAAACAAAGCTAAAGAATGGAATAATAAATGCAAACTTCAAGGAAAACAAGAGAGATTTCATATAAAATGTAGTTGCCCCACAACTGTATGCTAATATGTTTTTGTGAAAAGAAGGAAAAAAATGAAACATTTAATGCAAGGACTGAGAGAAAGAAAATAATTATACATGTGGGCTCCACTAACATGTGAAGTAAAACAATAAAAAAGCAAATACTAACCCTACACCAGCCAAGGCTACAACAACGTAAATTCTGGGAAGATTTCTCACCTACACTACCATCATGAAACTTTGGCAGCACCTATGCTCACTATCAATGACCCTTAGTTCTTTCCATTATTCATGCATGCACCGAACACACCCCTCTACACAACTTTACAAGAGTTTTGAAAGGAGAACAAATACCGTGCACCAATAGAAACAGAGTCACACCTATGAAGTTGCAGACCCGCATGTATGCGAACCCATGCAGCCAAAAGGAACTCACAAAACTCACGCATCTCACACAACAACCCAAACCCCACACTCATGAAATTACCCAAACATAACGCTGCACTGAAGGAATATCTATTTGGAAACATGCACTCATCAAGCAGTATACATGGTGGTAACAAAAACAACACATGAATCATGACTAAACCTTCGTCACTTTGAGGGTATACAAAAAGAATTAAAACAAATGCTGCAGCACCCGCATATTAAAAATATTGAAGCGAAACCTTTGCAACTTTTACAACAGCAACACAAAAGAATCTTCTTGAATAACATGCATGAAGTAGTGAAGTAACGACACCATAGGAACTTTCTATGTAGATTCTGGGATTCTACCAAATAATCCACATACAAGTGATATACAACCCATTAGAAACCATCATCATTGCATCACATTCGAAACACAAAAACTATGGAAACCATGGACTCTTACAGCACCCACACTCATAGCAATCAAGCATCATTAGTAAGAACATGAATCAACAACAAACGACACAACCACACTCATCACATGCAAGCATCAAACTTCATTCATCAATCAACCAAACAATAATGAAAAGGAGATCAAGGTCTAAATAAAGACAAAAAGGTTGGCTTCCCCTATCTCGTGTAAAAGTTCCTTCAAAATTTACGTCTCTCCCGCAGCCTCACCTTCATGGTTCCTTACTCACCTTTAAACAAACCCTATTAGCCTATATAGGATACTTAACTGCTGTCTTCCTTTAATTATATAACCCTAGTCTCAACTATTATTTACTCCCTAAATCAGTTGAGATTCTCTTCACAAAATAAAATCATATTTATCTTTTGAAAACTATATGGCAGCAACGTTTTAATAGATAAAAAAAAGAAAGAGCTACGTGACTTTAGCAAGCAACCATCGTGAATGAGGAGAGAGAACTATTTGAAATTTAACGGGCCCCACAACTTAAATGAGAAAGAAAAAGAAACACAATTTAACCATTTTAATGCTACCTAGAATTGAACCCTTGTACATGTTCCCAACAAGCCAATTGCTTTCTCATAACATATTGTGCACGAACAAAATATAAACACATATTGTGCATCCACCATAATTGAATAATAATTAAAATAAACAAAACACAATTCTAATTAATCAATTATCTATTTCATATGTCATAATTTAATAACCTAATTAAATTAAATAAATCAACAATATTAATCAAGCCAATAATTTTTTCCATGTGTTTCCCTTTAGTCTAATTTTTTCCCAGGTCTTACAAAATGTAGTGGAGATGATCAATGAATCTATTGTAAAACTTGTATGCAAACCTAGTCTAGAACAATGTAAAGTACATGATTTAACATCCTAAAATGATTTACAATGCATGGAAATGGAATATGAATGCATGAAACATGATAATATATGGTAGGAAACCTATTATAAGCTTTGGAATGCAACAATATAGTGCAAAAATATGAAACATAAAATGCACACAAGGTGTATGACAAATGCTCTAATGAACTACACATGATGAATATGCATTGCAAAGGTGATGGTCTAATCTAAAAATGCAATAGGAACCGAATTATAACAAGAGCAACTCAAAATCACAAGTGAAAATCAAAGTAAATGCAAAAAATTAACTCTAACAACATATATGTAATGATGTGAACCATTTTTATGAAACTTACTATTTATACCCTATGACAATCCTAGTAGAACTCGTGAAACACTAAAATTAAATATGTACATGGATTAAAAATAAGAAACACCAAAATACAAAAACTAAAATAATTTACATGCATGAGAAATTAAATTATCTAGCCAAGTCAAACTAAAAAAACAAGTTTAAAACCTTTGAATCTTATCTTGGTCCAAGGCTCATTGTGTAGACACTTGGAATGATATGGTTACTGTGCACTCTCTGATTTAAGCATGTTTCAATACTTAAAAGCAATGCTAATTGCAAGAACAAAACTCAATTACTTAAATCTCAATATAATGAGCTTAACTTAGTCTAATACAATGAAAGTTGAAAATTGAATCGGTGAAATCACATGGAACAACATCAAGGGTATATGGGTCCAAGCGTAAGGTAATAAAAGTGATGAAGGGGTCATAATCCTATGAATGACCATCCATAATAGGATATAAGTGTTCTTCAGTCGGGAGCAGAGCACCAACTGTTGTTAAAGAATCTACAATCTTCTTGATTTCAAGAAAATAAACTATTACTGATCGATCTTTCTTGGACTACTCGAGTTGAAGCTTTAGCTTTTTCACTTGAACTTTTGCGTGGGAGACATATTAGGTGTGAAGAGTCTACCACATTCGAAAGGAGTAGTTATAACGTTGTCGTTGACATGATCAAATTAATACTACTAAACTATAACAACTTCAGTATTGCTAAGGTAGTAGTCAAGAAAATAGAAAGGGTAAAGTAACCCTAAGTCGTCTCCCAACAAACATGAAATTGATTTCTAACAAATTAATTCTTATAAAAACTATACAAAATGGTTAATCAAATAAAATAAGGGATAAAGAAATAAAATTTTAAAAAGATAAAGAAAAACAATGATAAAGAAAAATAGATTGATTCCACTGCATTTTCAAAATAGATTCATCACCGGTTATCTAAAGATTATTTCTCAATTAATTATTGTTGTAGATTTGCAAATTAATCAATGTAAATTCTCAATTAATTTGTTGGCGTTCTCACTATTAACCAAAGTAAATTCTCAATCAAAAGCAAGAACTTTGTAGATTAATCATAGTAAATTTAACCAAAGTACATTGTCAATTAAATATTACTATCCTTAATCATATCCATTCTTTTACCTCTAAAATCAACCAAAAAGCTAATTAACCAAAGTACATTCTTGATTAACTCTAGTTAAGTTTCCACCTCTAATCAAAGTACATTCTCAATCATTGGCAAAAACCCATTCAATCATATGAAAAGTTTCTAAATTTAATCAAAATAAATTCTCAATTAAAATTAAAAACCTTTGAACTCATATGATTGATATGTATATAGATTAAAACATCTCACTAATTAGCTATGATGTGAAAACCATTACTTTTCACGTGATTCAAAGATAAAAGACATAGATGAATGAAAACCTCAACAATAATAAAAAGAACAAAGAAATTATTTCATTCTAACCTCTGAATCCAATTAAGAAATTACAATGAAATCAACCCAAGAAGTTTAGCACTCCATGAAATACAAAATAAAATAAAAATTGAAGAAGAAAGGAGAGAGAAATAAATTTGGCCCCTTTAAGGGTTCCTAAATTTCGAAGTGTCGAGCTTGTCTTTTTTCTACTCCTTTTTGGTCTCTTTATATAGGACTTGGACTACGATTTTCGTTTCTAAAACCTCTCAAATATCTTTTTAAAAAAGATAAATATTTATTATCTTTATAGTAATTTTAAAAATATTTGGAGAGATAGTTAGTTTTAAAAATATTTGACAAATATAGTTGGTTAATAATTTATGATATAATTAAATAAGTTAATTATTTAAAGATATGTAATAAATTATCACCAAATAATATTTGTATTAATTAAACTTTCTTTTTGCCAATTTTTCTTTTGGCATGAATATGAAAGGTCAAAGAAACCCTAGCAGCAAGAAGCGCAGCTTAGGGGGCTGGGAAGGCAGCAAATAATGGTCCTTGAATAGCCATTAACACCTAATTCAAAGCCATTTTCCTTTTCCTATTATTAACAAACATTAAGGCTTAGTTAATGGTGTGAGTTTTTGGAGAGGAAAGAGAGAAAACGTGAAGGAGCAAAGGGCAAACGAAATTGGCATTGAGAAAGAGAGTTCTGAAGTAGGTTTTTGAGTGAAAGTTCAGGACACCAAGTGCATTTGAGAGGAGGCACGAATTGGATTGGTGGTGGTGCAAGAAGGGTTCCAATTATTCAAACTGAGCGAGGATTTCCAGGTTAGGGGAATTCCTTTTCGTGTATGCTTGTATTGTGATTTTTTTCGTATTGAAATGTGTAAATATGATGCCCCTACTTAATCACAATTCTGGAAAATCTCCACAAACTGCCTGACAGCTTTGAATATACCACCAGGCGACGCATGAGAGTTAACCCAATTCTGGGCTTTTATGATGAACCGCCTGGCGGCAAGGGTGACTCCGCCAGGCGACGCGAACACTGCGCAAAAACGATATTTTTCGTACTTTTCGCGCAGCAAGAACCGCCAGGTGTAGGTTTTATACCACTAGGCGCCAAGCTCTTCATTTTTGGGCACTAGGCGCCACAAACTGTTTTGGTTTGTGCAGTTTTCGTAAAACTGCGTTTCCCGATTCGTTAACCGACGATTTAGGTGAAATTTGGACAGATGATTCACAACATGTTGTTATTCACTTTGAACGGTGGAGATTTGCATTCGACAGATTATTATTGTTATCATATTATTATTATTACTTTTACTATTATTATTATTATTATTATTATAATTATTATTTATTATTATAATTATAATTATTACTATTATTATTATTATAATTATTTTTACTATTATTATTATTTATATATTGTTATTACTAGTTATTATTATTTTTATTATTATTATTATTTTTATTATTATTATTATTTATATATTATTATTACTAGTTATTATTATTATTATTATTATTTTTATTTTTATTACTATTATTACTATTATTTCATTTACTATTATTATTATTATTTTTACTATTATTATTATTATGATAATAATAATAATTATTTTTATTTTTATTTTTATTTTTATTATTATTTATATATTATTATTAGTTATTATTCTTTTTTATTTTTATTATTTTTACTACTATTATTATTATTATTTTATTTACTGTTATTATTAACATTTTGTTATTATTTTATTTTATTACTATTATTATTTATATTATTATTTTTACTATCATTAATATAATGATTATTTATATTATTATTATTATTTATATTATTATTATTTATATATTATTATTAGTTATTACTATTATTATTTTTATTATTATTTTATTTTATTTTACAATTATTACTATTATTAATATTTTATTTCATTATTATTATTATTATTCCTATTATTATTATTATTTTATTTTACTATTATTTTACTATTATTGTTATTATTATATTTTTTATTTTATTTATGATTTTATTATCATTATTACTGTTTTATTATTATTGTTTTATTTTATTATTATTATTATTATTACTTTGCTACTATTGTTTTAACTTATTAGTATTATTGTTTTATTATTATTGTTTCATTTTATTTTATTTTATTATTGTTTTCATTATTATTATTATTAATGTTGTTTTGTTTTATTGTTATTTTTATTTTTATTATTGTTGTTGTTATTATTAGTTTTATTATTATCATTTATTTTTTTGTTGCCCATGTGATATTTTGGGGCAATAGTTATATATTCTTCCTGCTTTTGTATATTCTTTGGTTGTTCAACATTATGTTGGACTATGATCTAGTCATGTGATTATGACTGGATAAACATATTTCATGTTATGGATTGTATGTATAGTGTTTGAGGTTCTTTGGAACTTGCTTCAAAGTGCCAAAAACCAGTAGTAGTGACGCTATTGGTGTGGCGCCTGGCTTGGGGTGTGCTGCATGGCGGCTTGGGGTGCGCTGCCAGGTGATAAAGGAAAACCAGAGAAGCTTGAAACGCATGGCGCCTGGCAGAAAATGTGATCTCGCCAATCGAAAAAGATCTGGTAGAGGCTTTGGAAAGCACGTGGCGCATGGCGGTGAGGAGTGTCCTACCAGGCGATAACTACAGGAATGGGCCTTAGAGGCGCGCTTGCGTCTGGCGGTACGTGTCCCCCCGCCAAGCAGTCTGGAAGTGGGCAGCGCTTGGCGGTACGTGTCCCCCGCCAGGTGATTTTGCTGTTGCAACTTTGGGTTGCTGGTTCTGCAGGCGTGATCTACAAGGCTTTTAGTGATGCTTCAAAGGTGGGTTTGTTGGTGTTCCTTGAGTTGAGCTTGGAACGTATCCCTTAAGTTGAGCTCGGGATAGGGGTTAAGCACGTGGCATTCCTCGAGTTGAGCTCGGAATGGCATCCCTCGAGTTGAGCTCGGGATGGCGGATGAACACGAGGAACCCTTGAGTTGAGCTCGGGTTG
>Ga0214543_1004072_pt1 | contig 27946 bp, 34 predicted proteins | sample CNSS2metaG_FD_160094 | JGI IMG/M metagenome (GOLD analysis project Ga0214543, IMG submission 160094) | Root nodule microbial communities from cowpea collected in UCLA plant growth center, Los Angeles, California, USA - CNSS2 | ecosystem: Host-associated > Plants > Roots > Nodule | place: USA... | reverse complement strand
CTCAGTCATATCAAATCATGCATATTCACCTAAGATGCAAAACAAAAGAGTCAAGCTAAACATTTGAGTATAAACAAACATGAGCAAGTCACTCAAGAAAAAATAGTAATGACATATAGCAGTTCATCCTTTACATTAAGGCTCAAGACTCACAAGGTCAAAACTCTTTCACAAAAGATTTAATCAAGAAATTCTCAAATAAACTCAATTAGCAAATCATAGAAACAATCCACTCATATCAACATGACTTTTATTTTTCCAGAATTATGATCATCCCAATTACTGAATCAAATCCCAAAATCCAATGTCAATATGTTTTATTGAAAGCATGGAAATATTTTTGGTGGATTTCTTATGAGACATATTGTTTAAAAGTTTCACTCAGTAAAAAGTTAATACTTTCACAATTTTCTCAAAAAGAAATCACAATTTCTTTTTAAATGAAAACAAAACAAAAATTAAAAAAACAGAAAAAAGAAAAAAGAAAAATCCTACCTACAGTTTGTCTCCCCCACACCCTCCTCAGCAGATAACTAACGAGTTTGGTAGTCTTGGGACGATGCGAACTATGTTCGTATTTGGGAACTCCACCTGGCGTTACGGTGTATGATCCGTAGCAATGGTTCCCGCATGTGCTTTATCGGTTGTGGCCGATAGGTATGGTAGCAAGTCACCTTGGGGTAATCACTAAAAGAGGTAGAACACGAATGATCTGGTTGTGGCCAGGTGATACGAAATATAATGAGAGACTTTATTTGGGTGTTTGCATGAATTATATAAATGACTACTTATGTGTATATCAATATGATTGTATGTTGATTTTGTTAAGCTCACCCTATATGCTTGTGTTTGGCGATGATCGTGTGCGCGGTACACGTGAGCAGAGGATGTTGATGCAGGTGGTGCTGGTGATTCTTAGACTCGGAGTGAGGATAGCATGAGAGTCTTTTTACTTATTGTGTTTTGGAAATAAAATTGTAAACTCTCATGAGGCATTTTGTTTATTATTTCAGTTTTATAAACTTTGGTTTTGGAATTATATTTGGCAGTAATAAAATTTTAAATTTCCCACGTTTTGGGAAATGAGGAATTATTTTAAATGTGACTTGTTATTTATTTTATTTTATTTTATTTTATTAAATCCGTAATATCCTGACGGGATATTACAACTATCGCATACATCATTGTGAATCAATTGAAGAAAATTAGTTTCCTTTTTCATGCATGCATAGAAAGGTTTTCTTTTTTGCTTTGATTGAACACATATTTTACATTTTTTCTTCAAATAAATAGAAGATTTAGGAATTAGATTAAGAGACATCATTCTTGTAATAGAATTTAAATTTTCATGACCTAGTCTAGCATGCCCCATATCACAACTTTCAATATTTATAATTGTCAAGGAAAAACTACTAGATATTTGATTAGAAGAAAATAGAATAAGACTTAACTTAAACAAACCATCACAAATATACCCTTTAGCAACAAAAGCACTATATTTAGTAATAACAACTCTATTGAACTCGAAAACAACTTTGTAACCTTGTTGTACTAACAAAGAAGTACTTATGATATTTTATTCTAGTTTCTGAAACATATCCATTTAAAATAAGATAATTTCTACAACTATAGTTTCACATGGCCCTCTCCTTGAACATCTTGCATGCTCCCATTTCCTATACTCACAGTAGCAGTACAGAGAATAAAAAATAGAATACATACAACTGCAATACAAGAGAGTTTAGCTAATCATGATGATATTTTTCCTAGCAAGCATATGGAGTAGATGTTCCTCTCTCATGCTCTCTTAAGATATTACGATAAGTTTAGAAATAAGTCATAAGAAAAGAACTAAAGGAAGAAGCTTGCTAAAATAGAGTAATATTATTTTTATAGAAAATACAGTTGCAACTTTAGCTTCATCCTTAGCGGTTCAACAATAGAGATTTCCTCCCATGTAGGATTTTCTTGTGGGTAAAGCTTCTTTCTTTTATGATCCAACCTTGAGGTTTCCTTCCTGAAAGGGTTTCTCTTGGGTTGCAACCTTTCTTACTGAAGCTCCAACTATTCACATATACTTTTTGACGTTTCCTTCATTAGAGGGTTTCCTCTTTGGCTTCAACACCATGTTTATTACTTCAATTGTGTTGACCATATTTTTCTTATTTTAAACTGCCTCTCAATGCTCTAACCTTAATCTTTGAGCTCAACTGCACAGTTCTTGCATTCTTGAAAAAAAAAGTGTTGCAATTCAATCAAAAACACATAAATTTCATACTAAACCAATTCTTCATACATCATTTTGCATTATAGGTAAAAAGGTTGATTTTACTAAAAGATAACTTAATTTCATGAAATTTAAGTTTCAAAATCATGTATCGAAATAAGTAAATTATACACTTAATAAGCTAGTGACATGGTACCTTTTAGATGAGAAATAAGTAAATTATACACTTATTAAGCTAGTGACATGGTACCTTTTAGATGAGAAATGAGAAGAAATACTCATATTAATAGTGTACCACACCAAACCAACTTAACGAAATAATAGTAAAACGATCACCATACCTACACCCCAAAACATTCAGGTAACCGGCCTAGGCTAAGCCGGTCTAGCCTAGCCGGCCTGAGCTGATAACATAAATATCCAGAAGAATAATTTGCCTAAGACAGCATATGACCAACATAAACTATCAAGGGAAGTAGTCGATTTAGGCCGAGTACCTTAATACGCCTACCAAAACCCCCCTTATGTTCAATAAACCCACAGTAATCAAATCTAAGGGTCTGGGTTTGGACCAGGCCCACTTACAGCCCAAACTAGAGCCCAAGCCAGGGCTTGACCCATGGCATAACCACACATAATTAATACTCTATAAATACACGTGGACCCCAGTAATTAAAGGTACGCATTCATTACTCCATTAATCACCTAATTTGACCTTTTGAGAACTTTGACTCACTTGAGCTTCGGAGTCCCTTCTGCAGGTAACCCCTCTTGGGTCCAAGCCGACATGTATCAACCGGGAAGAGGCCAACTAAGGAGATAGCGGACTAAGTGGGTAAGGTGACGCTTGTGCCTAACTTATCTTGTTTGTTCTCTGCAGGAACAATTGGCGCCCACCGTTGGGCACGAGACCAACACCTTAGTACCCGTTTTTCTCCGAAGATGATTTCAACCTGCAGCAGAGCTGGAGTTAACAAGCAGGCTGATGCTGGTCCCTCAAGACCCGCTAACATCACCCCTGACCTGGCCGCCATCCTAGATGGCCAGGCTAAGATGCAACAAGAGTTGGCAGATCTGAAGAAACACAGCGCTGATGAGATGGAGGCGCTACGGCAAGAGAATTCTCGCCTCAGGCGAAAGATCGAGGCTGACCTCACCCTGAAAGGAAAAGCTAAGGAGGTGTCTGAGGCTGCAAGGTCCCCAGCCTTCTAGCCCACAAAAGAGGAAAGGGAATACAACCCCACCCCTCACACCTTCACTACCACCCAACAAACACCCATTCCCTCCACCCATCCCACTCACTTCCCATCCACCCAACCAGGGCACACCGCAACCCCTACCCCTGCTGCAACCCTCCCCACCACCCAGATCCCCTACAATATACTCACCACCCTACACACTACACATGTTCCACCTTACAACCCACAATACCTCCCGACAACCCACATCCCCCCTCATAACTTGACCTCCACCTTCCCCACTATGATCAACCATCCGCTCCCACCCCACCAACCTAGACGTCGTCACCCCTTCACCGACTTTATCGCCAAAACCCCCCTTCCTGCCCAGTGGGAACCCTTCACACTGGACCATTATACCGGTGAAATCGACCCTAATGAACACCTCAAAGTCTACATCACCCATGTCGCCCTGTACACGTCCCAAGACGCGGTCTTCTGCAAAGCCTTCCCCACCACCCTCAAGGGCCCTACTCTAGAATGGTTCACAACTTTTCCACCCTACTCCATCGACAACTTCGACGCTCTCTCCCATATGTTCTCCACCCATTTCGCTGGCAGCCGCCCACATCAAACTACCACAATCTCCCTCCTAGGCATTAGACAAGAACAAGACGAACCACTCAGAGCGTTCATAGATCGTTTCAATAAGGCAGCTCTTCGCACCCCACACCTCAACCAAGAAATGATCCTCCAATGCATGGCGCTCACCCTACAACCCAGCCCCTTCGCCAACAATGTCTACCTCCACCCACCTGCCTCTATGCACGAACTCAAATTGTGTGCGACTGACTATGTCCGCATGGAGGAAATGCAGACCCTCCATACCAAATTTTGCAATGACTATGCAGCCACCACCGCCAACCCTACCCCACAACCTCCCCGCCCCGATACCCGCCCACGCGAGCCCCGCCAACCCCGCTTCACCAAATATGCCCTTCTTATTGTAGCCCGATCCTGCATCCTTGATGAGGCCCTACAAGCTGACCTCATTCCTCCACCACGCAAGACAACCACTCCTCCTAATGCTAATATGACCAAGTATTGCCGCTACCACCGCAATCATGGCCATACTACAGAAGACTGCAAAGCACTCCAGGATAAAATAGAAGAATTGGTCCGTGCTGGTCACTTTTGCCGCTTCATCCGTAGAGATGATCATTCCTCTCGATCCCGCCACCCCCCTCGATCCGACCATAGACGCCCTCCACACGACTCCCGCCACGACAGACGCCCAGCCCAACCCGCTAACCAGGAACCCCAACCGGCCCGCACCGACCCTCCCCTACGTGGCACTATCAACAACATCTCTGGTGGCTTCGCTGGTGAAGGATCCACCTCTTCTGCCAGAAAGAAACACCTCCGCTATATTCAATCCATCAACCATATTACCCATTCCCATCACAAACGCCGCATGCCTCCCATCATCTTCACAAACGATGAATTTCACGGCCTCGACCACCAACAAGACGACTCCATGGTCATCACTATTAAAATCAAAAACTACGCCGTCAAGAAAGTCCTCGTCGACCAGGGCAACTTTGTTGACATTCTTTACTGGGCTACCTATCAAAAACTCCAGCTCCCGGACACGACCATGGTCCCATATGACGAACCAATATATGGCTTCTCTGGCGAAGAAGTTTCCACCCGCGGCTACATCGACCTTCACATCGTGTTTCGTGATGGAACTCAAACTAAAACCATCCTCATCCGCTTCCTTATCGTTGATGCACTCACATCCTTCAATGTCCTCCTAGGTCATCCTTCGCTCAACACCCTCGGCGTTGTCATCTCCACCCCCCATTTGGCCATGAAATTCCCATCCCCTTCTGGTGACATCTTCACCGTCTACTGCGACCAACGTCTGGCACGCGAATGCTACATGGCCAGCCTGCGCCCACAACTCCCCATCTAGCAAACCAACCACATTGAGCGACCACCTGGCTCCGGCATCGCCCTATCAGGCGAGGATCTAGACCCCAGAGTGGGTCAAGATGTTCGTCTCGAACCTGTTGAGGAGACCTCCCCTCTAGAGCTTCCCAATGGCCACTCCATCAACTTAGGCACCGGTTTGAACTCTGACGAGCGTGCCATCATCACACCTATCCTTGTCAGCAACACGGACCTTTTCGCTTGGTCAGTCGCTGACTTACCTGGGTTAGACCCTCTAGTAGCATCCCACAAGCTATCCATCTACAAAGAAGCCCGCTACATTTCCCAGAAAAAACGCAAACTTGGTGAAGAACGTCGCCTAGTAGCTAAGGCTGAGGCCGACAAGCTACTAAGCGTAGGATTCATCGACGAAGCTCAATACACCACTCGGCTTTCCAATGTCGTCTTGGTGAAGAAAGCCAATGGCAAATGGCGGATGTGCGTAGACTACACGGATCTAAACAAAGCCTGTCCTCGCAATGCCTACCCCTTACCCAATATCGACCGACTTGTTGATGGCGCGGTAGGGAATAAAGTGCTTAGTTTCTTGGATGCATATTCTGGATACAACCAAATCCCCATGGCCGCATCTGACATGAACAAGACCGCCTTCATCACGGACAACGCCAACTACTTTTACAGAGTTATGCCCTTTGGTCTTAAGAACGCTGGAGCAACCTACCAACGGCTGATGGATAAAGTTTTTAGCCATCTAATGGGACAATGTGTCGAGGTATACGTTGACGACATGGTTGTCAAGTCTCCAAGCCACCACCAACATGCCCAAGACCTTTCGGCGGTCTTCTTCGCATTACGCCAATACAACCTTCGCCTCAACCCTGACAAGTGTGTATTCGGCGTCGATTGCGGTAAATTTCTCGGATTCATGTTAACCCAGCGCTGTATAGAAGCCAATCCCGAAAAGTGCAAGGCAATTATCGAAATGTGCAATCCCACTACCATCAAAGAGGTCCAATGCCTCATAGGCCGCCTTACCGGAATTTCTCGCTTCCTGCCCAAACTGACTGAACAAACCCAACCCATAGTCCAACTCCTCAAGAAATCCACCCGGTTCACGTGGACTGACAACTGTGAACAAATCTTTCAAAAACTAAAAACCACCATAACCTCACCACCTATCCTCCACAAGCTGGACATTCGCCAACCCCTCCTAGTGTACATCACAACCACCAACCACACCGTCAGCACCACACTTGTCCAAGAAATAGAGGGCACGCAACATCCTGTTTACTTCGTTAGAAGAACGCTGCAAGATCCTGAAACCAGATATCAAATGGTGGAGAAGTTGGCCTTGTCCTTAGTCCACGTAGCTCGCCGCCTACGCCCATACTTTCATAACCACAGCATCACCATCAAAACCGACTACCCAATCCAAAAAATATTGCAAAAACCAGATCTAGCCGGACGGATGTCATCCTGGGCCATTGAGCTGTCAGAATTTAACATTCGCTACGAACCCCATGGCCCCCATTAAACCCCAATGCCTCCTTGATTTTGTTAATGACCTCCAACACACACCCACAAAGGACTAGTGGACGCTTCATGTAGATGGTTCCTCAAATCCAAAAGGTGTCGGTGCTGGCATCGTGTTAGAAGGGCCTAACGACATCCTCATTGAAAAATCCCTTCACTTTGCCTTCAAAACATCAAACAACCAAGCCGAATACGAAGCCATCCTCGTCGGCCTTTCCCTCTCTCGTGAAGTTGGTGTCAAGACGTTAACGTGCAAAACTGACTCCAAACTTATTGTAGGGCACCTAAACGACGAATTCCAGATTAAAGACCCCATCCTTCTACAATACTATCATCTGGTCCGCGTAGTCATTCAATCCGCCTTCGAACGAGTCCACATCGAACACATCCCCAGGACCGACAACATCAGAGCCGACATCCTCTCCAAATTAGCCAGCACCAAATTAAAAAGCCGCCACTGATCCCTATTACAACAAACATTATCTACACCCTCCATCACAAATACCTGCCAAAACCTAACCCACTCCCTAGCCGACAATACCACCCCTCCCCAAAACCACACCTGGACCACCCCTTATATCCAATATCTAAAAATCGGCAACCCCCCACAAGATGCGGACAAAACTTGGCTGGCTAAAGCCGCCAGGTATACCATGATAGGCGATGACCTCTACAAACGCGGATACGGCCAACCGCTTCTCAAATGTGTTATTGCAGAACAAGCGCAGTATATCATTAAAGAGCTACACGAAGGCATTTGCGGTTACCACTCCGGTGCACGCACTATGGCTACTAGAATCCTTAGAGCCGGCTACTTCTGGCCGACTATAGAAGCAGACTGCCAGGACTACGTCAAAAAGTGCAAACCATGCCAAAAATATGGCAACCTCATCCACCAGAAACAAGAACAACTTCACTCCATACTATCCCCATGGCCCCTCGCTAAATGGGGAATGGATATCCTCGGCCCCTTCTCCCCCGGCAAGGGGCAGGTGAAATTCCTAATTGTAGTCGTTGATTATTTCACCAAATGGATAGAGGCCAAGCCGCTGACCACGATCACGGTCCAGCAAGTCCAACAGTTCGTTTGGAAAGATATTATATGTAGATATGGTGTTCCACATACTATCATCACCGATAATGACCGACAATTCATAGATAAGGAGCTAGCCAAGTTCTACACTGGTCTGGGCATCAAACACATCACAAGTTCTGTAGAGCACCCACAAACAAATGGACAAGCACAGGCGGCCAACAAAGTTATTCTAGTGGAATTGAGCAAGAGATTAGATAGCGCCAAAGGCCAATGGCCCGAAGAGCTAGTAGAAGTGCTATAGGCTTACAGATGCACCCCTCAATCATCAACAAACGAATCCCCATTCAGCCTAGTTTATGGTGTAGACGCCATGATACCGGTCGAAATTGGCGAACCATCCCTGCGCCGAGAACTGTACGACCCAACCCACAACCACCAAAACATGGCCACTCATCTCGACCTCCTACCCGAACTCAGAGAAAAAGCCCAAATACGCAACTTAGCCGCCAAACGAAGAGCTGCCAGAAAGTATAACACAAACCTATGTCCACGATCGTTCGTAAGCGGGGACTTAGTATGGAGAATGGCCAGCAGTGCAAGAAAAAAGGATGGCAAATTCTCCGCCAACTGGGATGGCCCATACCGCATACGTGAAGACGCAGGAGGAAGAGCTTATCGCCTTGAACATTTATCTGGGGAAGAGATACCCAACACTTGGAATGTGTCCCACCTCAAATTCTACTTCAGTTAAATGTATGTTGTATTGAACTGAATACTTGTAACCTTGGGTGTACTCTTTTTCCTCACCTGGTCTTTTTTCCCTAAGGAGGGTTTTGGCTAGGGAGGTGTTAACGAGGCACCCCAAATTCAATAAATAAAGCAAAGGGTTCTCAATTGGACGACTACTCTTTATTTAACTTTCGCATTCGTTTAAGTTCCCCACCCTTATCACAAGTAAGCGGCTTGGGTCGAACACCCCTAACTCGTGGTTAATTCGTTTAAGTTCCCCACCCTTACCACAAGTAAGCGGCCTGGGTCGAACACCCCTAACTCGTGGTTAAATCGTTTAAGTTCCCCACCCTTACCACAAGTAAGCGTCCTGGGTCGAACACCCCTAACTCGTGGTTAATTAGTTTAAGTTCCCCACCCTTACCACAAGTAAGCGGCCTGGGTCGAACACCCCTAACTCATGGTTAATTCGTTTAAGTTCCCCACCCTTACCACAAGTAAGCAGCCTAGGTCGAACACCCCTAACTCGTGGTTAATTCGTTTAAGTTCCCCACCCTTACCACAAGTAAGCGGCCTGGGTTGAACACCCCTAACTCGTGGTTAATTCATTTAAGTTCCCCACCCTTACCACAAGTAAGCGGCCTGGGTCGAACACCCGTAACAAAAAATCGATTACGCCATACATGACATACACCACAAATCATCAAAACTTGGCATATACAATAACATACAAAACATTAATCGCATTAAACATAAACGCAAAAAGATGTACCAGCGTAACATAATGTACCAGTTATTACAGACATAGGCTGAATAATATTTTCAAATCAATAAAAATCAAAGTCCTATTCTGTTGCATCAGGGGCCACCTCCTCGGCATCACCCGCCTTCTTCTCCTCTTCAGCCACCTCCTTCTCCTCTTCAGCCTCCTCCTTCTCCGCCTCCTCGTCCGGACTGCTCTCATCTTCCTTGACGAGCTTCCCATCAACAACGTCCTTATTCACATCAAATTTTGAGTCTGCGATGTCAACCTCCTGGTGGAAAAAGGCTGCTTGACGCAATCCCTTCTCAAAGTCGTTGATATGCTCTTGTATGATGCAATTCTTCAAGTCATCAAGCTCACCTATAGCACCATCATACTTGTCTTTTAACTCATCATAGTCTTCCTCCAACTCTTCTATTTTCTTGTTCAATTTTCCCTTTGAGTCCAAACAGCAAACCTTCCATGTTGCCAGCCTTTTTCTCTTTTCTTCCTAACCCTCCATTTCCTTCTTAACCGCAGTTCTCTCCTCCTCGAACTTGTCGAATTTTCCCTATAACTCATCCACTTTCTCCCTACTTCCCTCCTTCACTTCCCGTCGATAGAGCGACCCAACACGACGACTTAATATCAATGCTTTGCTTCCAAACTCCACCATCGTCCTCACAATGTGATCCGCCTCCATACCGTCAATAGAGTTTATAATAGTATCTGGGATATCTTTCCTGACAGATATCTCCGGCAACTCGATCAAGCCGGACTCCGGTCCTTTCACCCCACTAGCCGACCCCGCCTCACTAGCCGACCCCGCCCCACTAGCTGACCCCGCCCCGAGTAGGGCCACCCTTACCTTCTTCACATCCTTCCCCTTACCGGCTCAAGGCAGCAACTCGGCCTTCCTCTTCGTTCCGCCATGCACGTGTACCTCGACCACCGATTCCTGCAAGTTGGGAACATCAGTCTTCCCAGCTGCCTTGGCTTTAGTAGCCATTTCTTTCCTCAACGACTGGAAGAGCGCCAAATTCTTCTTCCCCGATTGCGCCATATGCCCTACAATAACATATTAAACCCCGGTTAAAACAACTTAGAATCATTAACACAATTTAAGTAACAAACAGATACCTTCAATATCAATAATTGGGTGCACCGAATTATAAACTCTAACTAGGCCCTTAGTGGGCAACTTATCAACAAACTTCATCAAGGTCTTCACCACCTCCTTATCCCCCGTCGACAACTCGTCGGTGCCCATATCCTTATACCGATAAGGGGTCCCTGTCCAGCTGAACGGGAACCTCGTACTCCCATCGGCGTTCAAGAAATAAGGCTTGCCCTCCTCCTTCACCACAACTTTGAAGTATCCGTCCTTAAAATGCTTGAAGGACTGGGAAAATGTGTCCAATCTGCTGATGCTGGGATGACTTATCAAAGATAGCCAAGTGGTCGGTTGGCGGGGCCTAGTATCATAGAAGTATAGAAATACGTAAGGCTTGCATGTAAGCCCAATTGTTTGGGTGCAGCTGCATAGGAGCAACGTTCAGCGCGCGGAACACACCCATGGTGAAATTGTCCAGCGGCAACCGCACATGCAACTAAGAAAAGTGGCACATGTACATATAGAAGAACTTCTCGGTTGCCCCATCTTGCCCGTGACATACACGATCGATGGCGCTCACCCTTTCCAGAGAAACAATACCTCTGCTTACACTTTTTGCGATGACAGGTGTACAATTCAGCCAAGAGTTCAACAAGCGAGACCACCGAAATAAGGATGATTGATTATGAACGTCGGCAGCCACCCACCCGTAATCGCCCTTGGCAGGCCAGTTACTCTCCGCCAACTCCTCTGGAGGGTCCTCTCGAACCTCCCTCACCTTTTCCATAGGGATTCCGCCTACCATACTTCCGGGACTGGTGCTCTCTTCTTCAACTTGTCTACCTCTACTCTCCCAGACTCTATACTCTCACTACTAGACGTAGACAATGACACGCTATCACTACTAGACATACCTTTTCTCTTTTTTCTGGAAAGATATCGGCTGGAATTGGGAACTAGTCGGACAAGAAAACACACAGAAGATCTCTGACTGGAAAATCTCGCAAATGAACCAATAAACCCTTACTCGTTTTAAAATCCACATTTATAGGCCAGAATCCCAAACGACAAAAACCTCTTCCCGCCAAAACAACAACCCATACCAATCGACATAATCATTCCAAAAGACATGATTCTTAAAAACGACGACGCAAAAACCCCTTTTATTTGACCCCTGACATCCTTTCACCTACCATCATACCTTTCTCGCCTTTAGCCTTAACATTGTTCATCACACTTAAAGGCTGGGGGACTGGTGTACCACACCTAGCCGGCCCTGCTAACATATCAACACATATCACCCTTGACCGACACCTATATTGGCCAAGGCTGGGGGGCTGATGTACCAGACCAAGCCAACTTAACGAAATAATAGTAAAATGATCACCATACCTACACGCCAAAACATTCAGGTAACCGGCCTAGGCTAAGCTGGTCTAAGCCTAGCTGGCCTGAGTTGATAACATAAATATCCAGAAGAATAACTTGCCTAAGACAGCATATGACCAACACAAACTATCAAGGGAAGTAGTCGGTTTAGGCCGAGTACCTTAATACGCCTACCAAAACCCCCCTTATGTTCAATAAACCCACAGTAATCAAATCTAAGGGCCTGGGTTTGGACCAGGCCCACTTACAGCCCAAACTAGAGCCCAAGCCAGGGCCCGGCCCATGGCATAACCAGACATAATTAATACTCAATAAATACACGTGGACCCCAGTAATTAAAGGTACGCATTCATTACTCCATTAATCACCTGATTTGACCTTTTGAGAACTTTGACTCACTTGAGCTTCGGAGTCCCTTCTGCAGGTAACCCCTCTTGGGTCCAAGCCGACATGTATCAACAGGGAAGAGGCCAACTGAGGAGATAGCGGACTACGTGGGTAAGGTGACGCTTGTGCCTAACTTATCTTGTTTGTTCTTTGCAAGAACAAATAGTATTTAGCTGCAGGTTTGAAACAGGTTGGTAATGATGCTAAAAACAACTTTTGGTTATATGATTGTTCGCCTACAAACAAAACAAAGTATCTCACTCCCTATATATCCTTATGTTTATTTTTTTTTTTACAAGAAAAGTTGTTCTTTGTTTTAGAAAAAAAAAAGGTTTTTTTTTTTGCAATCATACTTTTATTTAAACCACGTTTTTTTTTAATAATTTTGGATTAGACTTATAAGATCTCTCAAACTTATTGGAGTTCTCAGTAAGATAAGCTTTGGAATTAAATTGAGAGTTTTAAAAAAAACTTCTGAGAAAAATTATGTTATCAGTGTAGTAAGGGCTTTTGGCCCCTTTTATTTTTTATATTCTGCTCTGGTTTTAGAATAGAGGCATATTAGAGTAAGGCCAAAAGGGTTTGGCTTTTGGCCTCATGTGTGAACCGAAGCCATATAACTACTTTTCTGCCTCGATTCTAGAGTGAACCGAAGCCATATAGTGATGAATCCACTCTAAGACTTATAGCTTGGGCCAATGGCCTAGCCCAATTAGTTTATTTTTGTTCTAATATAAATACATATTTTTGAATATTTTAATTTGAGTTTAATATTTGGGCTTTATTGTGCAACCCATGTTTACAACTTGTACCACGAGAGGGACAATCAAATAAATCTATATACAAGTGTTTTGGGCCAAAGGATCCAGCATCCAATCTTCCTTCACACATGCATCTGAACACATTTCCAATTTGTGCATCCAGCATCTTGAGCCTTCCCTCATCAGCGCATCCTTATGGGCTTTTCGTTCGGCATCAACCAAGCCAACCACGCAGCCCAATACTCTACGCGTAAGCATCACACTAGAACCAACCAGCAACCCACTTTCTTTCTAGGGAAAGATCTCGAAGGGATCCCTTTTGGTGGCCAACCCATAGAAACTAGGGTTCCTTTATTTTCTCTTTACGTGTTCCAGCATTCTCTTTTAGGGTTTGTTCCTAACTAGCGACACCTTCACACGTCTCACGCTTACCATCCTTTAGGGTTTCTGTTAGGGTTAGAGAAGCTTTCGTCTAACATTTTTGTTCACATTTTCCCTCTCTCGTCGTTAGGATGTTGTTAGACGACGTTCCTTTCTTATCTTTCATTTTTCTGGCTGCCTTCACCTATATAAAGGCAGGCCAACCTCATGTAACAATTAGCTTTGATTAATCGAGAGGTTTATACCCCATTTTCAGAGCTCACCTTCTTATCAGAGGTTCTACCTCCTAGGGTTTTTGAAACTAGTGAGAAACGAGAGTTCCCTATTGGAACGAGAGAGATCCAACCTTTCGCCGCTTTTAGATGGTGTTCTGTGTGGATTGATCGGTGGAACACCGATTGGAGTAGACATCCGGCGAATTTCGCGATGGAGCATCTCCGTCATATAGTCATCAATTTTTTAATTAATTTTAAGATTTGAAGACCTTTTGGCCTCGTTTGTGGTCTGAACCGAGGCCATCGACCGCTTTTCTGCCTCGGTTATGGTAAGAATTGAGGCCTAATATACTACTTTTTTTTAAATACATTTTCTATTTTATGATTATTCCTACATTTTTTCAGAAACCATCACAAACTAGAACAGAACATTTTATGAAACATAATATCATCCATAATCCAAATACATTTAAAAGACAATTGGAAAATCATCCACAAACCAAATGCATATCCTAATCAATATTATTGTACATCTAATTATAAATTTGGCACGTACTATCCTACCAAACTTTATGGACTTCGCGAGAATTGGCGCATGACTCTTGAATGTCTACAAAATAAGACATTAACTTAAGTTAGTATATATAAAGACAATATTGCAAAGTATTCATTTTAATTCAAATATATGTTACCGTTTCCCAATTAGTTGTAATACGAGCACGCACAATGGTTGTCATCCATTGCTTATATAGTAACCACACTCATATGAGTCGATTTGTCTATTACACTACATTATATCAACAACATTACAATTAATTAAAAAAGAAAATCAAATCAAAAAATTATAAATATATGGATAGAAATACCAAATCTGGAGGGAACACCATGAAATACATTTTGCCTTAGCCGTTGATCTCCCTAACATGTTATGCCCAACAATTGAACTATGATAAAGGGAATAAGTTATGATACTTTTATATAACAAAGAATATTCATAAGATTGACATTGAGGTTCTTACCAATCTATCACTTGTCTAAGATGGTTGGGGGGAGGGCGATGTAAAGAGCAAAACCACAAAACAAGGTTCTTCCTTAGGGAAACCACAAGTAACTGTCAATGACGCCTGAGAAGAAAATAAATCCATTGTTATACACTAAAATGACATATTATATTCAAAATTTAACAAAAATGACTTACCCAACAACATAAGGGACAAAATAAATTTCTTTTTCGCGTTGAAAGCATTTGGTCACATATGCTTGGGTGTCATCAAAGTTGTTGCCTTCATGAGTGAGTTGAGGGTCTACAAACCCATATAGATCATTTAGCCTTATAGTTTCAATGACATCAAAAAGATACCTAAACATAAAATTGATTTGATATAAGTAAATAGACAAATAAATCAAATAACTATATATAATTACTGAAAGACTTACATCATCCATAATTGAATAATGGTAATATTTAGTTCCTTTTGTCCCCGTGCAAGCTCCAAGACATCTTGGGAATGTAAGTAAAGTGGGATCTCAAGGTCTCTACCAAATATTTTAGAATCCTAAGGAACCTACATCGGCTTATCATTTATTATTTCAACAAGTTCAAGTAATGCACCAAGAGGATTGTCCAAAGAGAGAGGAATCTTCTTTGGTTGAGGATTTTCCTATATCGATGCAATTTTAGTTAAAATGGAATATAATTTAAGGTTGAATATAATAAACATGTAAAGTTAAAAATTTAGTATATGGTGGGTTTGAGAGTCTGTACTTTGGGGGTCAGAATCAACCAAATCTCTAGGCCAAGCGAAGAAACATTGGAATGCTTATGCCATAGAATATACATATTTGTTGCACAAGAACTAAAGCAAATGGCACAAGAACCTCCTTTACCGTGACCTTAACCTCATCCTCTGATAACTCCATGTCATGAAGAACCGTGGCTGCCTCAAATACTTTTCCACGAGCAACTAGTGTCTTCCCTGTACCATCCCAATATATATAGCTGACATGGATGAGTGTCGTCCATGTCATCCCCTAGTATGGATGGAGTTAAACAACTCCCTTTTTTCCGCTTCGACCTGTTAGAGTCAATGATTTATTAATGTTATTCAATTATTTGATTAAATATCATTTATTCAGTTGATAACTTATAGAAAAACGATTTACCTGTGGGAGGCACAAATGGGTCTAGTTCTGGTGGAGGATCCCATATGGGTGCTTCATCCTCTGATGAACTATGATGTTCAACCATATATATGTGAAATGAAAACATCACAAAACATAAATAAGCAATATATAAAATCACATATAAAACTTTATTATACAAAACACCTAAATTTTAACAAGAACATGAAATTCATACATAAAGTTATTGATTGGTCATATGTATATTTCTTCATCGTGATCTTCTCGAATTGCATGTACATCATCAACTAGAAGGATTTCATCAACATTTATCGTTCTTCTAAATGGATGAGTGACAAAAATATTAAGATTACTCGGATTCTCTTCATTATGATCAATCTATTTTTTTCCATGAAGAGCGACAAACCAATGTTCAGACGTAGGATCTTTAACATAGAAAACATGAGATGCTTGTTGTGCCATGATAAATGGCTCATCTCGATAATCCACCTTTCAAAAATCAACTAAAGTCATTCATGATTCATCCATTTTGACATCACTTTTATTGTCAACCCACTTACATTTGTACAGTGGAATAGTAAACATGGTATAATCAGCCTCCCATATCTCTTGTATTACACCATAGTATGTCATTGATCCAAGTAAAGGATTTTGATCCTTAGATGTAGAAAATTTTAGCGACTGATCGAGGTCGTACACGACCAAATAGAACAATTAAAATGTAATACTTAGTAGTTAAACCAAGGTTGTCTCTTAATGACCAAACCTTTCATTCAAATCTTTCCAAATGCAATTCAACACAAAAGGGGGAGGGGTGATTTGGCAGATTTCAAAGAACTCAACATAGACATAAAACGCAAATGCAGACTTGATAAAACAATAATGAAAACGACGTTGATTTCTTGATTCAAATGAAAGTCTACCAATCATAGGTCACAAAATTAATCAACTATGTCTACTCTCTTGAACTCCTGAAGCAATCAACTAAGCAAAAATTAAAATTGAATTCAATATGTAATTAAGACACATTCATTCATTTGTAATGGCATCATTAAGCATGATAACAGCTCCAAAACAAAATGACCCATTCTGCAAAATAAGCTTAACAACATGCTTCATCCATTAAGCACAAAAACAGAATCTGAATGAAAAGTTAGATAGACTCTACCATACGAAATAGTAACCTCAAGGTTTCAATTCTCTGCAAGGAATCAACACATTAAATTAGTGCTCCATGGATTTCAAACAAAAGCTCAACCCTAAACGAAATACAACCATGGAATGATAAGAAAACGGGGCTGAAAACGTAAAATGGTGTAGAAAACGTGAAACAATAACAAAGCAAAGTATCAAATCATGAATAGAAGATGAAACATGGATTCAATAAGGTCCCAATGTTAAAACGAAATGCCTAAGCTTCCAAATATGCAGAAAATATAAACTCACAATAGGTGTTGTCAATAATGATAAAAACGTGAGAAAATTGTGCTAAAACATCAAAACTCCCAAAATGTAAAAATGGAGAGTGGGGACAAGAAAAAGTGGTTGCCCATGAAAAAGAAGACTTAAAAACATGGTCATATTAGCATAGTTGCTTATATTTACAAAATTGTCATTCTTCCACTCAGAATTACAAAAATGCTATTATGGACTGAAAATGATGGCCTAGTGATGTGGACAGGCTAAATGACATGGCATAGACGTGGCAATGATGTCGAAACTCTCTCTTCATCTTAAGATTAGTGTCCAAACTCTAAATTTTGCTCCACAAAATTCCTAAAAATAATTAGAAATAAAGATTAGACCAATTAATGTCTAATTACTCAAAATTCAGAAAAAATGGCCCAACGAAGACAAATTGAGGAAAATGCACTAACAAGAGATAATTAAGCATTAAACAACTCTCAAGATGGGCACAAAAAGGGAATGAAATAAGGGAAAATAATGACTCATCAGCGACTCGACTTCAAGACTGACTCCACTATTTTGTACAATGCTTTTATCATCCAGAGACTTCGTATAAAATGTGCAGTTATTAATTTCATAACCTGTATAACAGATGACATCAAATTTCAACCCATTCGCTAACCACATCAAAGTCTCAGAACATTATGAATCTTTCAAAACCTCAAATTTAAACCAATGCGTGAATGTTCTATTATGCTTCATAAAATGTCATTTCTCTGATTGTCTTAGATTGTTCTCTTTCAAATTGACTTTGTGTACAGATAAGTAAGGCATTACCTCATTTGTTTTGTTCAATATGTATAGATGTGCTTGCAACAACTATTCGTGATCTTTGCTAACCACACTCACACCTCAGATGTTGTTACTTATAGAACACCTGTTCAACCATGATTTTTTAGGAACTCCTATCGATTTTGATTTTGCCATGTAATCTGAACAAAACTCAACACTTTCTTCAACAATATACCTTTCGATCATTGAACCTTTTGGACGATATTGATTTTTCACATACCCTTTCAAAATCTTCATGTAACGTTCAATGAGATACATCCATCTTAAGTATACTGGTCCACAAAACTTTATTTCTCTTACCAAATGAACAAGTAAATGTACCATGATGTCAGAAAATGATGAATGGAAAAACATCTCTAGCTAACACAAGATGATAATAATCTTGGCTTAAAGTTCATCTAACTTTAAAGGATCATTGACTTTGCTACAAATAGAAGAGAAAAATGCACACAAACGTGTTATAGTTTATCTAGCATTTTTGGGTAAAATTCTACGAATAGCTACAGGTAACAATTGTTGCATTAAGATTTGGCAATCGTGAGACTATAGGCCAATAAACTTCAAGTCTTTCATGGACACTAAACTATGAATATTTGAAAAGTATCCTTGAGGTACCTTGACATTCTTTAAACATAAGCAAAAACTTATCTTCTCTTGTCTGGACATAATGTAACATGCAGAGGGCAAATAAGTACGTCTACCAACCTCCCTTGGTGCTAAGTCTTCTCGGATCTTCATTTCAACCAAATCCAAATGAGCATTTACTACATATGTTGTATTTCCCTTAATGTTAAGTAGTATACCAATTAAGCTATTACACACATTTTTCTCTACATCCATGACATTTATGCAATGCCTAACTTGTAACTTCAACCAATATGGAAGATCAAAGAATATTGATTTTTTCTTATAAGGGCTCGATACAGATGACTTCTTGGATGTTTTCCCAAATACATGATGTACTTTATTAACTTTTTCATGAATTTGAAGGTTAGTCAATGGAATTTGTGCTTCGTCATTCTCTTGAGGTCCATTGAATGCTTTATTTAACCTTCGATAAGGATGATTAGCTTTTAAAAACCTTCGATGGCACAGATACACGGTCTTTCTTCCATTTTTCAATTGATGAGATGCAGTGTTTTCTTCACATATAGGACATGCTTTATGACAATTGACATTGTACCCCGACAAATTACCGTAAGCTAGAAAATCATTGATGGTGCAAAATAACATTGCATGCATCATTAAAGTTTCAGAAGCAATAACATCAAATACTTCAACCCCATCAACCGACAACAACTTTCGATCTTCAACTAGTGAATTGAGATATACATATATGTCACTTCCAAGCTGCTTTGGACCAAATATCATCATAGACAACATCATGTATTTTCTCTTCATGTACAGTCCAGAAGATAAGTTGTAAATGAATAATATAACGGATCAATAACTATAGTTTGTAATTAAATTACCAAATGGATTCATTTCATCGGTAGTTAAGTCAAAACAAACATTTCTACATTCTTGATCGAACTTAGGAAATTCCTGATCAATATTTTTCCATTGCATTGAATCAACTGGATGACGAAGCTGTCTATCACATCTTCTCTCAGTTGCATGCCATCTAAGGTTTTTAGCGTCTTTAAGATTTGCAAACAAACGCTTAAGTCTGGGCACAATTGGAAGGTACCAGACTACTTTCAAAGTAGGTCCTTCCTTTTCTATTTGACCACTATCTTCACTATTTCTTTTCTGCTTGTACCGTGATGATCCACACTTTGGAAATTTTTTCAAATCTTCAATTTTTTTTTGTATAATATGCAATCATTAGGACATGCATGCATCCTTTTATACTCCATAGCCATCGGACAAAGAATTTTCTTGGCATCATAGTTTCGAGTGGGTAGAGTATTTCCCTTAGGAAGCATTTCATTCAAGAGCATGAGCAATTCCATGAAACTTTTATCTGTCCAACCATTGGTCACTTTTAAATTCATAAGTCTTAAAACCGCTAATAATCACGTGAACTTAGTTGAACCGATATACAACGAAGTTTTTGCTTCAATAGACATTGTCTCATACACATGCGCTTGTGAAAAAGCTTCTACGCCAACATCCCATATCATGTCCTCTATATTGTCTTCTTTCACTCGCTCTTCCCATCACTCTTCCATGGTGGAATCGACAACATGTTTAGTTTGAGAAACAATTGAAAAGTCTATTAATTCGTCGTGTCATGTCCATATTGTATAACTTCTAAGGAAACCATCACAAATAAGATGTTCCCTAACTTGAGTAGCATTCAACTTTCTCTCATTCAAACAATTGATATTGTTAGGAATACAAGTGTGAGTCTAAGTCCCACATTGACCAGAATTGAGAAAGTAGAGCACCATATAAGGATCAAGGCCCATAAACCCATTGCCTTAAGGTTTTGGGTTGAGAGTGGTGTCAGTGTCTTATGTGGTTAGGCTCAGATCTCATTGGTGTTGTTCTCCCCAGTGAAACCCCCTCTATAAAACCTGACAAGTGGTATCAGAGCCGATGGTTAATACCGGCTCAGACGAGTGCAGTATGGTCCTAGTATCGAAAGTCTTCCTGACAGTGTGGGTTAGGTAAAGCGTGTCCCGTTAAGAAAAACGACAGTACAGAAAAGGGCAGAAAATGAGTACTCATGGTTGGGCAGCTTCCGCTGGAGGGGGAGTGTACCAATGTGGTTGAAGGGACTCACCCTTGAGGGGGAGATTGTTAGGAATACAAGTGTGAGTCTAAGTCCCACATTGACCAGAATTGAGAAAGTAGAGCACCATATAAGGATCAAGGCCCATAAACCCATTGCCTTAAGGTTTTGGGTTGAGAGTGGTGTCAGTGTCTTATATGGTTAGGCTCAGATCTCATTGGTGTTGTTCTCCCCAGTGAAACCCCCTCTGTAAAACCTGACAACAAGGACATCTAAACTTCACCTCATCATCACTTCTACCCTCATAACATTGCATAAATTGTATAAATTTTCCTACTTTGTTCTCATACTCATCACTGATGCATGGTAAATTAATCTAATCTCGATCCATACGTATATATACTGAAATTACGTGAACAATTTAAGTAATCTTTGAATCAATGCTCACGTCACTTGTGTAATAAAGGTGTTACCCTATCCCATTAAAGAAGATTCACTTTCTTTATTTTATTGGTACATATTAGTTTTAAAATACATATCTTAAATTTCACGAAATTTTGTCAGCATTTCACATTGGTCTTTAGGAAAAATGAAATGAAAGTGATTATCAACCACAATCAAATATGTACCCGAAGATCAACACAAAACATAGATGACAAATATTCATGAATTTTAAGATATGTATTTTAATATATATATATATATATATATATATATATATATATATATATATATATATATATATATATATATATATGCACTAATAAACTACTAAAAAGTGATTAATCTTCTTAAACGGTCAAATCGGAAAATTCAAGATTCAATACATTTGAATAATTAGTATTCCCCTTATATTAATTTTTAAAAAAAATGTAGCTTCTTTAAAATGAAAACTCGGGGATAATACATAATTTTTGTATTGAATCTCAAACGGAAAACTAAGGCTAACTCACACTATAAGAAAATCAAACAACATATTTAAACAAATAATTAACCACATATATAAAATATAAAACTAATTCATAACAAACTACAAAATCATAGGAAAATAGTAGAATTAGGAACCTAGGAGCGTGAAAAGCGAATGACAATGGAAGGTGATGCAATGCAACGCTACCCACATTTTCGAGAGTAAAAGACAATAAAAATCACAAGGTAAAAAATAATAGAAAAAAGCAAAAACAACCAAAAACCTCAACAAAATATATTACCTATTGAATTGTAGTGTTGTTACAATGCTCTTAAATTCAGACTCATTGCTATAAAATTCAAACCCAATACTCTTAAATTTAGACCTAATGCTCTTACAAAACTACTCAAAACACCCTACACCATTTCAGTGAGAGAGAAAAGAGAAATAGAGGTGCAGGTTGCAGTGAGAGAGAAGAGAGAAATGGAGGTCCAGGTTGCGGCGAGAGAGAAGAGAGAATAGTGCGGGTAAGAAGAAGAGAGAAAGGGGTTCGTGATTTGAACCCTAATTAAACTTTATGGCCTCGGTTCAATTTATAACCGATGCACAAAAGATTTTTGGCATCGGTCTTGTTACCACCCGAGGCCAAACATGAAACGGCCAATGGCATTTTTGAAATATTAGCCAAGTTTTTGGCTTCGGGTCTTTATAACCGAGGCATATAAGCGCTTTTGGCACCGGTTTGTAGTGAACCGAAGCATAAAACCATTTTTTGCTTCGGGTGCATGTGAACCGAGGCATAAAAGTTGGATGGAATTGCAAAAATATCACTACGCCATTATATGCTTTGCTTCTCTTCTTGGATAACCGAGGCATATAAGACGAGTTAAAAACATAAATCTGCACTGGTGTGTTTTTCCTCAATACGAATACACACAAGCTAATTATCAAAAGAAAAATTTTCAGGCTTATGCTTTAAACTCCGAGCACAAATAATCAGGCCAATAAGGAGACAACTTTGAGATCAAAAGAGCCACAAACATGATGTCAGGTAAAATAATATTTTGTTTTAATTTCATGTCATAAAAAATGTTTTCAAGCTCATGAATTGGATTAGAAATAGGTTTATTATCAACCACTAGAAATTCAATTTTTTTTCGTAAGAATATCTAAATATACCTTTTTCTACAAATCCATATTTCAGTTCAAGTGTTTCCCATAACTCAATATCAATTTTGGTATGACAAAATATCTTATAAATGTTATCTAACAAAGCACTTAAAGCATGTCCATAACATAAAATATCTTTATCAGAAACATCATGTTTAGTAGTAGACGATGTTGAAGCATCACTCAATATAATAGAAGAATTAACAACTTTAAAAATCACGAAAAATAACCTTATTTCAGTGAGCCAATATTTCATTTGTTGTTGCCAACAGAAAAAATCTCTACCCATAAAACTTTAAAGCTTCCTTGAGATGACTTAATTATCTATAACATATATCTTATATAATTTGATGTATGAATTCTTCAATAAAATGAATAAAAAAATATTTAATAGACATTTTTCTCTCTCTAAAAATATAATCAAATAATCAAATTATATATATATATATATATATATATATATATATATATATATATATATAAAAAAAGATTGATCAATGCAAATTACAAGATAAAATTACACATAAAATTAATAATCATAAAATCACACTAATTTGCTTCTTTATTTATTAAATTATATAAAATCACTTTAAATTGTTGTGACTCTACGAGAAAAAGGACAATAGTTGTACTACTAGTACTTTATTGTCATTGTGACCCCGTCCATGAGAGAAGAAAAAAGATTATGTTAATAAAACAACGATAGTTGTAATCATCATCATATTATTTAATTTTTAATGACACAGTCAAATAAAAATCATTGTTGTAAGTTATTTTTTAAACTTAACAAATTTTATTTTACTAGTAATGTAGAATTTAAGGATTGAAATAGAAATTACTATAATTAATATATTTTTCTTTTGAATCAAGTATTTGCATATTATATATATATATATATATATATATATATATATATATATATATATATATATATATATATATATATTTAAAATTTGGTATTATTTAATATCATTTAAATTGTTTTAGAAGATCTTTGATGTTTTTTATATAAACCTTTCTTTTCAATTTTAAAATTTATAATAATTCTTTCTTCTTTTTTATGAATGTTCTTGTTTGAACTTAGAGTACATGTTGTCCACTATTTATTTGGTGGATATTTTGTAAGGATTTTTTTAAGAGATATGATAAAGAAATTCAACATTAATATGATAAAGAAAATATGATGATATTATTTTCAACTTAAGACTAAATGTTTATTATTAATATGTTTTTGCTACATATTATAGGGATCTCTCCTTCCTACTCAATTGTAAAATTTTAACTTATACTTAAATTGAATCTCTCATAAATTATCATTCATTTTCTTTCTTGAGTAACACATTAATTGTTTTTCCAGTACTAAATAACACATTAATATGTCATTTTCGATTAAAAAAATGTTTAAAACTATTTATGCTTACCTATATTTATTTCTTGGGAAGATATTTTCAAACAATTTTATTTATTTAAACATTTTTTTAATTTTACATATAACACATAAAAGCAAAGTAACCATCTCAGATCACATGAAACACATAAAAGCAATAATTTCTTAATAAAAATTTATACAATGTAGGTAACCAACATTTGTTATAAAAGTTCTTATCTATACCTAAATTTTACACCACATATTGCATAAAACATACAAATAATTTCGATACAAACAAAAAGACACCGTTGTTTTCAAACAGCAAGGCCAAATCAGATTTTCTCAGTCAGATGTTTTCTGTTTCTTCCTCCATTCATATATATATATATATATATATATATATATATATATATATATATATATATATATATATATATATATATATATATATATATATATATATATATATAGATATACATATATATGTATATGCATATATATACATATATATATATGTGTGTATATATATATATACACATATATATATATATATATATATATATATATTCAATTACTGGAGTTTTTACTCAAAGATCCACGAGTGGCCACTTTATTTCATTCGACAACTAACGTTGTTCCGTTTGAACCCTAAACTTGTCGTTTTGAAAATCTTTTGATGCTGAAACCATGTCGAGTAGTTTTTGCCTCTTCTGTGTCTTTGAACCTCCTTCGTTTTGGCTCCTCGAATAGGCATCAAAGAACTCCTTGTTTTCCTTCTGTAACTCTTTCCACACTGCAAATAAAGCAAGAGGATAAAAATTTTGTTTTGTCCTCATAAAATTTATTGCAAATAAAGCAGATTTATGGTGCGCACGTAACATGTTACTGTTGATTTGGACTTATTATAACAAAAGACCATGAATGAGTTAGTACAAGTGTACTAGAGTTTTTATTAAATAATTTTCATCTAGAAAAAACAAGCATGTTACTGTCAGATCATTAAATGATTCACCTGTAGAGGTAATAATCGGTTTGATATTTGCATGTTTGAAAAGAGCTTCCTTGCATTCTTCTAGATTCATGTTGAATAGAATACACTCTTCTATCAGACGGTGCACCTATTGTATATAATCACATCAAATTTTATATATAATTAGATTATGATTATTCAGAATGAGGAGAGAAAAGAGTATCAAGTACAAAATATATATGTTTTCCAAAAACTATATACTTAGAAACGCATATCATGAAATTATGATCCACTTTATGAGTGAATTGAATGAAATTTTAAAATTCTTACAAGCTAATTAACACGTACCTGGTGGATATAAGCTGCTGCTGGTGAATCTTCCATGAATGTTGTATATATTGTGCAAGAGAAAGATCTGAAAGATGGTGTGAGATGAGTTAGTATATGTAATTAAGCTGAATATGGTTCACATGTGAGATAGAGTTTGAATTGATTGGAAAAAGAAGGAGCAGAGAAAAAGTTGAGAAAATAAGATACCAGAAAAGATGATGATCAAGAAATAGAGTTGTGCTTATACAGGAATGAAAAGCCACATGCAGATGATGAAATTGTTGGGTTTATATGGAAAGCCTTCAATGTGAAAATATTGATAGTTCTGTATATTCTTGTTTTACCATTAAGAGTGAAAACAGAAAGGGTTGTGATGAAAAGATATTTTGGGAATGAAAAAGGGTACTATTACACTAGAATTTTTTTTTATTAAATATGTTTTTGTCTCTCAGTAAAATTTGGAATTAGTCCTTTTTCAAAATTTTGACACAATTTAGTCTCTCAACTCTAGAACTGCATGAATTTAATCATTTCAAGTCAATTTTATTTAACGTTTCAAACACATCTCATGATAGTATTTGAGATATTTACACCATTTGACACATTTTTGCTTTAATATTAGCTAAGAAATTATCATGAAACGCATTTGAAATGTCAAATAAACTTAACAAAATTTGATTAAAAGGACTAAATTCACGTAATTTTGAAGTTGAGGGGCTAAATTGGATCAAAGTTTCGAAAATGGACTAATTCCAATTTTCACCGAAAGTTAAGGGACCAAAAACATATTTAACCCAATTTTTTTTACATCTATTTAACGCTATTCTTCAATATTTTTCACTCTTTTCTTTTTCTTTATAGATATATAAATTTACTTTGTTCAAAAAAAAATTCTTTCATAATCACAAGAGAAGAAAGTTAAATTTGCAAAATTAATTTATAAATTTTAAGTTTTGTTTTTATTTTTAAATTGACTATATGTTTGAGATGTGACATCAAGTAAAGATAAGATTAAAGTATATAAATGGATGTAAATAACTTATTTTGTAATATAGTATCAAATTATTATAATGAAATTTATTCTTTCCTGAATCTATTGTTCCCTTTCTACTAAGTTGTTATCATACCACCCACAAATTTGGTAGAGTTTTCATCATATTACAAGTCTTTGTAATCCATATAAGAAAACTATGTAATATGATAATTATGTAATTTCATTCACATAATACGGTTTTGCAACATATTTAATATTATTTCTTTTGGAAAATATTCATGAACATAAAAGAAATTATTAACACTTAATATACACTTGGAGAGAATAAAAATAATAGATTTATTGATTATACATGTAATAACAAGATGTGATAACAAAAGAGAGATAAAAAGAAAAATTAAGTGTTTAATAAGTGTATAAATAAAATCAAAGTGTATGTGTATGATTCCTCATTTCTATTTTGTGCAATATTGCTTTTACAGTAAATTAATCCGGAGTGGGGTCAACTTCCCTTTGTTAGGATTATATCTCAATTATTGCTTGCTTACAAATGTAATTGATTCTTTGTTCGGTTGGATTGAAGTGATCCAAACCAAATAGTGCACATGTCAATCCAAAGAGTAATAAGTGCAATAACCCAAAGAGTAATAAGTGCAATAGGTTTTCATTTTATATAAAAAAAAATTTAAATATCTTTTTGTCCTCATTTTCGTAGTGTTTGTTGCGGATGGTTCTCATTTTGATAGAATGTTTAAAATGGTCCTCATTTTTACTGAATGTTTAAAATGGTCCTCCTTTTCGCAATTCGTGTTTTATTTAGTCCTTTTCTGTGACGTCGTTTAAATCACTAACGGAGCATTGTACATGTGGCACGGTTTGTACTAGGGTGTGTTACGTGTAAACCGTGCCACCTGTACAATGCTCCGTTAATGATTTCAACGGCGTCACAGAAAATGACCAAATAAAACATGAATTGCGAAAATGAGGACCATTTTAAACATTCTGTCAAAATGAGGACCATCCGCAACGAACACTACGAAAATGAGGACCAAAAAGGTATTTAAGCCAAAAAAAATATAATAAAATATAAAGTAACATTAAAAATGAAACCACCATTAGATATTGGTCTTCTTAATGTCCTTAATAGGAAACTTGATTAATTTGATTTAATACAATATGTTAAATGTTACTACAATTAGAGATGGCAAATAAACCCGTCCCCGTGGGTATTGCCCGAACCCGTCCCCGTTTTGACGGGGAATCCCCGCATTGACTGGGTATGGGTATGGGTATGGGGAATCCCCGACTTTTTTAGTTGGGTATGGGGATGGGTATGGGATGTACATATACCCGCCATAATACCCGTCCCCGCCATATCTCTATTCTCGTTTAAATTATTAAAATATTCACAATTATATATATATATATATTCTATTTTTTATTTCTTTTAATTATTTCATTTTTCATGAACCTC
>Ga0214543_1004071_pt1 | contig 27946 bp, 16 predicted proteins | sample CNSS2metaG_FD_160094 | JGI IMG/M metagenome (GOLD analysis project Ga0214543, IMG submission 160094) | Root nodule microbial communities from cowpea collected in UCLA plant growth center, Los Angeles, California, USA - CNSS2 | ecosystem: Host-associated > Plants > Roots > Nodule | place: USA... | reverse complement strand
AAAAATAATATAAATTTATATAAAAAATATATATATATATATATATATATATATATATATATATATATATATATAAATTGATTAATATAAATTAATATAATTTAATATAAATATAAATATAAAAATAGATTATATATTAATCTAAATAATATAAGGATATATAAGAAAATAATAAATTAGATCTTCTTTGATATTTAAATGCAATATTCCTAAATTATTATTTTGGTTTCATTAATATTCATAAATATCATATAAAAATAATAAAATTTAAACTTTAAAACGATAAATGAAAAAAAAAAATTGAAATGTATTGTATATTAAATTCAAATCTTATCAAATTTTTTCATTATAGTCTAAATTTTGTCTTTTGTTGTAACTACCAGAGTCAAACATACCAAATATTATATAAAAAAAATATTTTTAAAATAGGACAACACTTTACAATGTATTATAACACTATTTTAGAAACCTTGAATCTCAAAATGAAATATTGTAAGATTTTTTAGTGATAGAATGAAAAATATTTAATAAGCTGTTACTGAATTAATGTAATGCACATTATTTATCTTTTAAAATTTGATTAATCTAAAAAAATAAAATTTAAAGTAAAGATTATTTAGATATTGTAAAACTATATATACTATATGTTAGTTATTATTTAAATCGGAATACTATAAACTATTTTGTCAATTTAGTTAAGCCTTTATTTACTTAATAACTTTAATTATTCTTTAATTTTTTCAATTCAAATGTTTTAAATACAAATACAAATTCAAATATTTGGTTATACATTATATTAATCAATACCAATATTTCATTGTTTATTTGTTAAGTAAAGTACTAATTACTATTATTATATTTTTTATTTTAGTTATTTGTTTATTTACTCATTGAAAATAATTACTTCCTCAAAATAGTTAAAATAAATTTATTGAAAACCGAAAGATGGAAGACTAAAAGAATAAATTTTTTATTTAATTTATTTCATTGTTTCCTTATTTACAATATAAAATTTATTTATTTAATGTCTATAATTACTTTTTTGTTTATTTAAAATTCAACTATTTGTAATAATAATAAGGTCACTCTTATTTTCAATCAAATAAAAGAGTAATTTTTTTATTTAATTTCTTTGATTATTCACTTATTTACAACAAAAAATCTACTTATTTAATGTTTCAATTACATTTTTATTTATTTCAAATTTCACACTTTTAAAATTTGAATCCAAATTTGAATATTTTTAATAATAATAATTATTACTATTATTATTATGTTAATATTAATTATATTAATGAATATTAATGTGTTTATTCGATTTTGGATTATTTACTCATTATAATGATCGTTGTTGTTATAAATATTATTAGAATCTCAACAATAACTTTTTAAAAATTAAAGTACTAATTTTTGTTGTTATATTTTCTATTTTATTTATTGATATATTTAGTTATTTAAAATAACTACTTCTTCAAAGTAATTAAAATAAATTCATCACAACCGAAAGGTTTGTCCAATAATTTTTAATAGCCCGTTGATCGACCATATTTTGGAAACCAACCACATTAGAGTAAATTTTATTTATTTAATTCCTTTATTTACAATTATAAATCTATTTAGTTAATGCCATTAATTGTTTCTTTATCTATTAGAAATTTTAAATTTTAAAGTTTTTAAATTTGAATCCAAATTCAAATGTTTTTAATAATAATAATAATCATCATAAAAAAGTTAAAATGTTTTCAATAGTTAATTGTTAATGGTTAATAATTTATTGATAGTTAAATAACCCATATATATATATATATATATATATATATATATATATATATATATATATATATATATATATATATATATATATGTTACAACATGTACTAAAAATTATTTTCAAAAAATCATCAATGAATAATAAGAACACTTAAAATCAAATTGGCAAACATAATTATAACACTTTTTATGGTATAAATAATTCTGACAAAGCACTTCAATATATCACCATGTTTTGCTTCCATACTATGTATATTGTTTAAGCTATAATTCATACCAAAAGTTAGACTTCAAATATGTGTAGGAAATTGACAAATTGCAGGCATGACATAATGTTAGCATGGCAGCTCATTTTTGTTTATTTATTCAGAAGAAATAGTCAACAACTGAAGCTCATTAATGAGGTTTGTACAAATATTAACATGTATTGGAAACAGTTGTCTCTTGCATAGAAAAGTCACTTCTCTTTTACAAAAGAAAAAGGTTGTAACTATTGTATCAAAATAAAAGTACAAATATTCTCACAACTTTGATGTTCAGTAGTGCATTGAGTCCCACAAATTATAATTGGTGTTGTTCATAATAAATAGAGTTATAATTAAAAATAAATACATGTTGGAAGAGACAAATTTTCTTCATTTACGTGAATCTACCTTATTGTATGTTGGCAATGCATTGAAATAAAAAAATATTGAATTGCTTTTGTTCATAATTAATTCTCTTTGAAGTCCAATGATACAAAATTCTTGGAAGATGAAAAGTTGTTAATATTTGACAAAAAAAATGTTGGAAGACAAAAGGAATATGAGAAATTTTTCATTGGTAGTGTGACCAACATGTTTTCATTTGTTCTCTATATTGTTGACATTTATATTGGAAAACATAATTGTTGATTTTTTAAAACTTATTTAAGAAGCTATGTTGAAAATAAAGAAAAAAATAATTTTGTATGAATTAACAATTGTTAGAAATTAAAGGTTGAAAAGATGTGCACTCAATCACAAAGTTTCATCAACTTCACTCTCTAATCCACTCTAAAATCACCTCCTAATCCCTTAAAAAAACATCAACTTCACCCTCTAATCCTTCTGATATCTTCCTCTCCTTCTAATCCTTTCTTGCAAAAGAACACAGCCTTACTGTTCATACAAAACATTTATGGTTAGCAGAGGTTGGAGAATGCGTGTTGGAGAAGGCGTGTATTGGAAGACAACATTCATTTAGTGTTTGTGTTAGAATCAATCCGTGAAAAATGTGCACTCATTTAATGCAAAATAAATTTATTGATAAAGGTGTGTAATCAGGTTCTTTACTTTTATTATTTGTTTATTGATAAATTCAAAAAGTTTAAACTATATATATATATTATATATTTTATTTATTATATATATATATATATATATATATATATATATATATATATTTTGTTATCTATTATTTATTATTTCACTTTTTATCCTTATTTTTTATATAAGTTAATTGTTGTCTACTATTCACTATTTATTTGTAATCTTTACGTTCAATAATGGTTAAACTTATAACTCAACAATATTGTTTTAAAATATAAAATAGAAAACATGAAACATTGCAAACATAAAAGGTCTTTTAAATAAAATAAAAAACTTACAATGAAGAAGAAATGAAATAGGAAATAATTAATCAAATTGGATAAATAACTATGATATCCTTGTTGATTTTGTATCCATCTAGAAAATTAGTGATTCTAACTCCTTAAGTTCAAATTTTGTAAATGTTATTAACTAATACAGATTATTGACAAATATAAATCTATTATAATAAACGTTCCTCCAATCTTTATTTTTGTTAAGTATTTTTTTTGTTCTAAATATTGTTCTTACAAAACTTTATTTATATTAATTATTTATTTTGTTATCTGAGTCTTTATTCTTTCTTCTTTAATACAATAAATTAATTATGATACATTGAGTTATTATCTTCAAAATATCATGAGAGGTTTTGTGCATATTTCACATTACATTGAGACACACAAAAAATTATTAGTTTATTCATAATTAATGTTGCATAATTAATGATGAAAATGAAAGAGACAAATCAATTATAATTTAATAAAAAATTTATTAGCAATTCCATCTATAATTTTTATTGGCAAATCAATTAGTAATGAACTATGATTTAATAAAAAAAAATTATTTGCGAATCAATTAGAATTATCAAGGACAATGGAATAGTTTCCATTAATATTTTTTTTACCAAATCAACATTAATATTAACAATATCGAAAGAAACCTAAAACGATATAAATTTTCAATTACCATTTTTAAAGATCAACTAGATTAATAACAACATAATCAATTAGAATTATCAAGTACAGTGGAATGATTTTCATTCTTTTTTTAAAAAAATCAACATTAATATCAACAATAACGAAAGAAACCTCAAAAGATATAACTTTTCAACTTTTCAATTACCATTTTCAAAGATCAGTTAGAAAAAATAACAACAATAATTACATAGTTATTTTTCCTTTTAAAATTGATAAAAAATCTTTATATTGTTCCTCTCCCAGCAATTTGTGTTTCTCAATGAATCCTCAAGGAAAAATTGTTAGCCAAACTCCTTCAAAGCAAGGTGTTAAGAAAATTTTTGAAATATTAGAAGAAAAAAAAGAGGACAAAGAAAAAACAACTATCCAAATGACAAAAGAGGGCGTAAGAGAAGAGAAAGATGAGAGAAAGAGAGGAGAGTACATGTGTGGTGATAACCTTAATCAAATTTAGGTGTTGTCGTCATCCTTATAGAGAGAAGATATGAAGATTCACACTTCAACTTTTGAATCTAAAGCTACCAACATTTTCATGGTACAAAAATTATTGATTTTTTGTTGTTGACTACATCTTCGTTTCCTTTTCTCATTCTTTGTCTTCTCGTCTCCTTCTCTCATTCTCTATCTTCAAGTGTCTTTTTCTCATTCTCTATCTTCCAATAACTTCTAGACCTGTTTCGTCCTCATGCTCAAACAAACTTTAATAAAAAAATAGAAACATTACCAAATTTTGAGTGAAAAACTCATTCAATCACTAAAAACAATAATTATGAAAATGAAAAAAATAACATTGTCGAAAACCATAAATACAAACAAAAAAAAACATTGAGATTGAGTATTGAATATTAAAATATGGTTTGAGAAAAAACTAACTTTCCACAATTATAGGAAAAATAACAAATCTCACATTTTCAACCTATGTAAATTTGTGATGATAGAAGTGTTAAGCTTGGACAAAAAGAATAATTAAGTAAAAAGATAAAAAAAGAAGAACGAAAACAGAAAAAAGTAAAAATAATTAAATTACTTAAGAGAAAGAAAAAAGAAGAAGAAGAAGAATTACAAATAGATAAAAGTAAAAATAAGAATAAGAAGATGAGAGAAAATATTGAAACTTACAATTGTCATTCTAGAACCAAAAAGACAGAGTAATGTGTAGAAAAGTGCTCACAAAATACCTTCAGTCTTGTGAATAAAAAATCAAACCTGGCAAGAAAAAAAGTTAAACAAAAGTATCAAAAGAAGAATGAAAACCTAAAAAAATTACGTAAGCGAATGAAAAAAAATAATAAGATGAAGATGAAGATGAAAGCAAACTTTTGTCCGATAAAAGTAAAAATTAGAAGAAGATGGATATGTTCATTAAGAACGGAAAAACAATCGAAAGTTGAGTAAAAATCAAAACTTTACATACCATTGTCATTCTTGACAAAAAAGACGAAATATTGTACTAATTTCTATGCTTTAAAGCTTTACCTTTGACTGATCTTCTCTCACATTTCATTCATCCCAATAAAAACAAAATTAAGTTAAAGTAAACTTTGGTTAGATAATTTTAAAAATAAGAAGAAGATGATTTTGTTCCTCAAGAAATAAGAAAACAACCAAAAGTTGGGTAAAAATCAAAACTTTACCTACCATTGTTCATTCTGGACCAAAAAAGACGAAATCTTGTTCAAAGTTTTGTGCTTGAGAGCCTTGCCTCTGGCCGATCTTCTTCAACATTTCATTCATCTCAACAAAAACAAAGTTAAGATCAAAGCAAACTTTAGTCCGATAAAAGAAAAAATAAAAATAAGATGAATTTGTTCATTGAGAAAGAGGAAAACAACCAAAAGTTGAGTAAAAATTGATACTTTACACACCATTTTAATTCTGTAAAAAAAGACGAAATCTTGTTCAAAGTTTTGTACTTGAGAGCCTTGCCTCTGGTCGATCTTCTCTAGCATTTCATTCATCTCAACAAAAAAAAGTTAAGATCAAAGCAAACTTTATTCCGATAAAAGCAAAAATAAAATAAGATGAATTTGTTCACTGAGAAAGAGGAAAACAACCAAAAGTGAGTAAAAATCGAAACTTTACATACCATTTTAATTCTGGATCGAAAAAGACGAAATCTTGTTCAAAGTTTTGTGCTTGAGAGTCTTGATTTTGGCCAATCTTCTCCAACATTTCATTCATCTAAAAGAAAAGATCAGAGAGAAGAAGAAAACTTATACCTTTTTGGTTTTCTTGACCGTGTTCATGAATCTCACAGTAAAACCTTCATCCAGAAGAAAAATACTACAAAGAAAAGTTGTTACATATGGTAGAAGAAGAAAAGATCTGAGAGAAGAAGAAAAGTTGTTACCTTTTTGGTATTCTTCACAATTTTGATGAATCTCACAAAAAAACCTTGATCCAACAGAGAAATACTACAAAAAAAAGCAGTTATATATGGTAGAAGAAGAAAAGATCGACCACAATAAGAAAAGTTGTTATCTTTTTGATGTTCTTCACAATGTTGATGAATCTCATGGAAAAACCTTGATCCAATAGAGAAATACTACAAAGAAAAGTAGTTACATATGGTAGAAGAAGAAAAGATCGACCATAAGAAGGAAAGTTGTTACCTTTTTTGTATTCTTCACAGTGTTGATGAATCTCAAGAAAAGATCGACTAGAAGAAGAAATTGTGGGTTTATGTGGACGGAGAGTGATGGAGGAAGAGAGAAGGGTAGAGCTTGAGAAGAAGAATAAAATGATATGAGAGGAGGCGGAGAGGAAGAGAAAGAGGTGAGAGGTATGAGAAAAATGAGATGTAGGTTTAGGAGAAAGGTGGTTTGTTTTGAATGAGATGAACTTTTCAAAGTCCAACTCCTCAGTAGATGCCACGTAGTGTTATTCCTTTTGTGGTATAAAAAATTTGAATGATTTTGTGTAGGATATAATATTATATTAGAAAGTTTCCAATTGTTAGGTTCTCAATTGTATATTAGATTAGATTTGAATGTTGAAGGAAGCCAATTCTTGAGTGTAGTTGGAAATTGGAAGGAAGGCGACAATGAAGTAGTTCTTGTAATTCTATATGCTCCGTGTGGATTGTGCGAAAAATAAGATTATGGCGTGAGTTAAAAGAAAGAACGACCAATATCTCTATTGAGGCTTTGTAAGATTGGTAATTTTAATAGTGTGAGAAGATCATATGAAAAGAGAGGGTAGAAGTGAAGTGCTAGGTGAAAGAAGAGATATGTCTTTGGTAGGAAAAAAAATTAAATGATTTAGAAAAATAGAAGAAGATGATGGGGAACTATAGGATAAAGATAGGAAGAGACAATTTGAACTCCAAGAAGAATTGAAACCTAAGAGTCTTCTATTAGAAAAAATTTATGAGTGGGGTGGGTTATGGAAGGTGGTAAAAACTGAAAAATATTTCATTATCATATGAATTAGTGAAGAAAGAAAAATACTTTAAAGGGATAAGGTTGGAGGGAGAGTGGGTATAAGTCGTAATGATAAAGTGTGTCTTTTTGATTCATTTTGACTCATTCGGCTCGACTCGCCATTTACCAACCAAAAATGAGGTGGGTTGGGTTAGTCGATCGTATCTAGATAGGTTGAAAATGTTGACCCTGCCAAGATGGCTTCTTCCTGCACTCCCAATGCCTCTTGTATCCCCAAAACATAATTTAATTCCAAGTTTGCCCCGCGTAGTAAAACTTAAAAAGTAAATTTTCTCTCTTTTATTTAATGCAACAATCCGATATAGAGTTAAGTGTTGCGAATGTCGACACTTGTAAGCTTTTTTTTTTTTAATTTTTTTGTGTTACGGATGTCCACATCCGATATGGGGGTGTCTGTTGCGGATGTGGACATCCGGTGAATATTATTTTTGGATTCAAATGTGTTTCAACTATCGACAACTAGATTATTGGTTTGAATTGCGGAAGTCGACAACCTATAACCATTTTTTTATTTGTTGCGGATGTCGACATCTGGTGAATTTGTTTATGTTGCGGATGTGGACATCCGATAACTGTTTTGGGTGCTTTACCTATGGTTGTGGACTTCCGTTATGTTGCTATTGTCATTTTTTTTGCTATTGTGCATGTCTAGTTTATTATTATTGTTGACATCGTTGTTATTTAAATTTTATTTATAATTTTAGTTATGTGTTTATAATTTTATAAATATTCCTAGGACACGAGGTGGCTCGACAAGATGCAGTGGTTCTTCTGCACAGGATGTACTTGAGAGTTCTACACAAGGTGGCTACGTAGAAGAGACCAACAACTTCAGTTCGTAGAAAGGGTCAGCATGTTGTACCTGCTTTACTTGAGCAAAGTCCATTGTCAGCTCATTAGGAATAGTATGCTATTGAGCACAGTGAGGCCAATGTAGCTCAAGAGCAAGAGCAGGAGGATGAGAATGATGGAGCAAGATTTCCTGGAGGTCCATTTGATACTTCCTTGTTCACTAATTATGTTTATCATGTAACATGTGTGATATGAGAGGGCCAGGTTGGTCAAAGGTTTTTATAAATTTTTTTTTATGGTTGATATGTTGTTAGAAATTGCTAAGTAATTTATTCTTTTTAGGATCGAGTTATGAAATTGGTCTCCCATGCTGAAAATGTTAAAAGATTTGAAGACTCACGTATTTGTTCAGCCTTTTTGTGTTGAATTCTGGTTTATTTCCTTTTACGATATTTTATATGATTACCCCGATATTGAGTTGATATTGGGTTTTGTTGAGAGATGACACTCTGAGACAAAAAATTTTCATCTACTTATTGATGAGCTGACCATCTCTTTAGATGATGTGTGATTGCTATATATCTTCCTATCATGGGAGAGTTTTGCCCAAATGAACCACTTGATTATGAAGATGAAATAAAGACTTTGATGACACTTTTGGGTGTGGACTGACCTATGGTTACAAATGACCTGAAGCAGTGTCGTGGTTCCCAAGTTAGATTGAGTTGGTTGAGAGACCTATATTACGGTTGTTGCGAAAACCAACTGTAGGAGTTTGTTGCGTGAGTGTATCTTTTGCACCTTATTGGGTGCACTATATTTGCTAATAAGGGTGTGACTTTCGTTCATGTATCGTACCTAAAGTTGTTTAGAGATCGTTCATACATGTATCTCACATTATATACTTGCTTCATAGTGGTCACATTACACTTATCTTTTTCTTTGAGAGTAAGGAGTATATTTGCAGGTTTCACTTGACTTTTAGTCATATCAACAAGCAATGACTGTTCATTGGACTTCAACCTACTGGCAAATGGGTGACCAACTAGAGTATCTGACAAATCATGATTATGGTAACCACGTATTACCTTCAACACCCACCCCTCCCCTTTAGATATGGGTTTGCCTCTCAATTTAAATGGTCACTCACATTTTCTTTTGTCAGATAAAATAGGCTCCGCATCAGATTTATATTTCCTATATTTTTCACCCCTTTCATATCCTAATCTTCCATTACTATAATCCCCTACAATTAATTTATTAAAAATCACCATAATTATAAAAGCAGCATTCAAATAATAAATTTTAGAAAAATATACCAAAAAATAAATATTAAGTTGAATATCGAATTTGGGACATCCGTTAAAATTCTAGTCATTTATTTCAAATACATTTATTAAATTGTTAAAAAAAATCAAGAATAAAATTACTAAATGAATATTTCTAAAACTAACAAAGCCATATAGGACATACACAAAAAATGTTCAATACAACATAGACAGTCAATAGTAATTTAAAAAAAACAATAAAAAATTAATCAAATGAATACCGGATGTCAACAACCGGTAAGTATATGAACCGAAAGTCGACATCTAGTTCATAAAATGACATTCGTTGATTTCTCTAACACCAGATATCAACATCTGGTGTATTGCCTATCTGACATCTATTTCCTTATCGCATCAGATGTCAGCATCTAGTTTATGTGCATATCAGATGTCCAAAGTCGGTAGTCTTCTAAATATGTTATGTATGTCAACATCCGAATTTTGGACGTACCGGATGTCGACTACTAGTATTCACTTCATCTAAAAAACAAGTCTTATATTACGAATGATCACATTTGTAACCAATATAAATCATATCTCGACATCCGATTTCAGGACCTATCGGATGTCAACAACCAGTACGCTTTTTATTAAGTTTTTATTAACCGTAAGTCCATATCTGGTATTTATTGACTTTTTTATTTTTTCAGGCACTTTTGCGAACAATGCATCAAGAATATAACGAAGGCAATGCACGAAGAATGCATAAACAATATAATGAACACCTTATATCAACAAACAATGAAAACATGTATATATTTATGCATTACAAATGATACGTGTAATAAAAAATTTGTAACAGTAAACTCGTACCTGGATGAACAAAGAGAGACACGAGCGTAAAGGGGACCACATATTCAAACATGAGGAAGGGACCACAACTTGATATGTTGAAGCTTAGGCATAATAGAACGTTTTAGAGAAAAACACCGTTAGAAGATGAAAGAAGGCAAAGGTTGGAGTGTGTTTTCAAAACGTGAAAACTTTAAAGATGCAAGTTTTAGTTAAAAAACATATGGACAATAAATTTTTTTAATTACCTTAACTAATTTGGTTGGTAAGGATATAAATGTAATTAATGAAGGGACTTGGGGATAGGGATGGCAATATGGACCTGGCCCGTCGGGCTAGCCCGTAGACTTGCAAAAAAATTGCACGGGGGGATGAAGGGGGGCCAGGATGATGAACCCGTAGGCCCGCAATGACCCATAATCCGCGCGGGCTGGCCCGTGGGCCCGCATACTCTACTTTAACCTAACCTAAAGTCAGTTCTATTGTCTCTTTCTCTGCTCTCTTCACACACCATACGAGTCACGAACACCACCACTGATCTTCCAATTTGTGGTCGTTGATCCATTGCTAATCCACCATTGAACTGCACGCCGCTGGTCCACTGCACCGGAGCAACACGGGTCGCGTCACCACCTCCACCGATTGGTTTGTCTTCTCTCTTGCTGCCTCCATCGTCGCAGACTCGCAGTGGACAGACCCATTTGTTAATGTTGGCAACGTTGGGGGAAGTGACACTTGACGAATGAATACGAACTCTTGTTAGATGTGAGAACTGAATTGCAACATCTTCTCTTGTTTATATTGTATGAATGGGCGTCCTATCCAAAATTTTCCAAATGATATTTATAATGACAATTTTAATTGTATTACTGCAACTTATATTAGAATTTTATCTACACGTTTGTTCATTTTGGGGGACACTGATTTTCGTTGAATTTAATGGTGAATATTCTCTTCACTTTCATCTTTTCCATGTTCCCCTTAGTTTCACAATTAATATTACTGCATTATGTGTGCATCATTCAAACTACCCCAATGTAGGCGGGCCAATCCGCAGACCCGCGAGCATATATATTTGCGGGGCGGGCCGTGTGTTCCACTCTGCGAATTTTGTGCGAGGCGGGTCTGTCCGACCCGCAACTTGCGGGCTTAATGCGGGCCGAACCTAAACGGGCTGGACCAGCCCACATTGCCATTCCTACTTGGGGATACAGGAGAAAGATTGAGGTATAAGAAGAAGTCCCCTCTTGCAAATGAGTAGGCTGGTTGGTTGAATATAAAACATATTTGATTATATAAATATTTTATAAGTTTTTAATTGATTAATTAATATCTTTAATTGAATAAATAAAAATAATTATTACATTTACATATTAAATTATTTTATTATAAACAATAATTAAAACTTAATTTATAATTATTTATGATTTAAATTAGAATGTATTGACATCCTTAAAGTAATATAATATAAAAAAAAATTAATCCTTAAAATTATTTTTATCTTAACTTTTAATTAAAAACATGCAGATCAATTGGTTAGTTTGTTCCGACTCTTTAACCCGCCTGTTTGACAGGTTAGGGAGATGAACCAAAGCTGATTAATAGGTTGAAAAATCCAACTAAATCCACGGGTTATTATGACCCACTTTGTCGTCTGGGTATAAGAGTCCACAAAATTAAAGGAGTAAGTGAAGGTTATTACTTCTTGTACCCCATCGGATCTCTTCCAGCACCCTATCACTTTTGGAAATTATTTTTTTTTTCCGTAAAGCAATCTTCCCCTTCTATTACGGAGAATTTTTCTGGAAAGCTTTTTGACGGGATGGATGAGAAATTTGATGTGGTGTAGGAAGCAATAGCCGTAAGTGGATTATTTTTTTCCAAGAAAGGTTCAACAAATAAGGAGTAAATAAGCCCAAATTGAATGGAGCTTGAGTACAAAGGAGAAAAGAGTCCAAGTTTAAATAGATTTAACTTAAAATTTGTAAAAGTTTTGTTGAAAGAGAAGCGTACGAGATTTAACTTTATTTCATTACGCACTTGTTGCAAATGAAGTCGTGGACAATGCAATGAGAAAAACTATCAGAGTGTCCTATATTCTTAAAGTTGACTATGATAAAACATATAATTCAATCAATTAGGACTTTTTTATGTCATATGATTAGTTAATGGAAGTCCTACTTTGTTATCAAAATGGTTTCGACAAGGAAAACCTTTGACTTTGTTTTTGTTGAATATTGTAACTAAAGGGTTGTGTGATATGATGTGAGAAGCAATTGTAACTCAGTTACCTAGTGGGAGATATTAATGTTTAAGTAAAGTAGCTCCAATATATTGATGGCAGAGTGTTCATAAGAGATGCTTCTTTGTCAACAACCAAAACTATTTTAAAATGCTTTAAACTTGCTTATGGAAACGAATTGTTGTCGTTGATAAATGAGAGATAAAACGGATCAAAGAAAAATTGGGGGTGAGAATACAATTCACCCAACACATGAAACCAACAAAAACTATGTTGTGAAGTGTTGCTGAGAATGGAGCTCTTTTATTGAAAGCATGCATGCAGCAGCCATAGGTATCAAGCTTCCCACCCCCTAAGGACAGTGGCACGTGCCACACGATTAACTGCCAGGGTGAAGGCTCCCATACGAAGATCACAGTCATGGGTTTTGCACATCTCCTTCACGTCTTTGAAACCTTTGGTCATGTAGTTCCCTAGTTCATTGTTCACTTTTTCCTCATTCCACATGAATCCTTGGATATTCTGTACGTAAAAAATCCATCAACAACATGAGGACTACATAAAGTACACAAGAAAAAACATACTTCTAAAAACATTAATCATTGCTATTATGGTTGTTAACTTACATTACTGTGTTGGAATATCATATTTTTTTTTCATTAAACACTCAAATTAGTTTATGTGAATTCATTAGACAGATAAATATTACCTGAACCCACTCAAAGTAGCTAACTGTAACACCACCTGAATTTGCATATATGTCTGGGAGGATGACAACACCTTTTTTCTTAAGAATCTGCAAGTTCATTAGACAAAGAAATAGTTAGCAATACTGCATTTCTTCTTTTTCTTTCTTGATTGAAGAAGGAAAGAGAGGAGAAAATTCAAACTAGCCTCATCAGCCTCTGGGTCAGTTGGGTGATTAGCTGCTTCCACTATGAATTTGGCCTTGATCTCATTTGCGTTTTCCCTTCAACCATACCAAAACATAAAAGAAAAGTAGCTTTATACATTCCCCTTATTATGTAATAATTCAACTTTAGAATATTGCTTGTTGGAAGGAAGTACAAAGCTAACAAAGAAAATGGGTGGTTCAATTTTATGTTTGCTTTCAAAGTAAGCTATGACGATGATGTTGTGTTATGTGGTTTGTCAAAATAATCAAATAGTTTGAGGTGTCCCTTGTTTGCCTGAGTTAATAACAAAAGAGTTTTGTAGTTAAGTTAGGAAAATCACCTATTGATGACACCTCCAAGAGCTGCTGGAACTAGAACATCACAATCTTCAACCAATATTGAGTCAGCGGAAATTGGATCACCACCATGGAATCCTTTTACACCCTTGTGTTTTTTGGAATGTTCGAGTAGGCTTGGGATATCAAGACCTTTGCTGTTCTTTATGGCTCCAGATATGTCACTCACAGCAACAACTTTCCCACCTTTCTCACTTATTAATTGTGCAGCCCATGACCCTACATTTCCAAAACCCTGAAGAAATAAACTATGATATCATGAGTTTATCTTCAACTCATTGAATACTAAATGTGGTTTTAGAAAATTTTTACACTAGCCAATGCGTCATTTGTTAGTAGTTCAACTGTATTAGAACAGAGTAAAAAGGTCCAACCTCTCCAAAACTGACTAATTGTTCTAAATTAACTATTTACTATGAATAACTTCTAACTAACTAATGTTCTGAGGGAATCTGTTACAACACAACCCAGAGGTTCATTTGTTATCACCAACACAATCATGTGTTCATTGATCATTAACTTGAACATCATTTCAAGTTGGCACAATGCAATATCCATTCACTGGCACAGAGATCAATGAAAGTAAATATACCAGACACAACAAGTACCTGTATGACAAACCGTTGTCCTGATACACTCTTTCCATGCTCATTAAGCAAAGCCTCTGTTGCAAACAGGACACCTCGTCCTGTAGCCGCTTCTCTACCTAGAGATCCACCAAGATCCTACGTCGAAGAAAATAAGGTTCAATTGTTTTCAAGCATGATTTCATCATGTCCTTGCAATGACCAATAAAATGAAGTATAGAAACCAGAAACAGTACTTACTATAGGTTTTCCAGTCACTACTGCAGGAGAATAGCCATGAAATTTGGAGTACTCATCTAGTATCCATGCCATAGTCTGCATGGATAAGCATCCATTCGGTAAGATAATATTCAATTGCAAAGAATCATATCAGAAGTCAAATGTAAAATAACAGTAATATAATAAAAAAATGTATATGGTCTTAAACACACAGCAGAAGATTCAATTCTAAATCTGTGTGATTAGTACTGACCTGTGGTCCTGTTCCCATGTCAGGTGCTGGCACATCTGTGTGAGTTCCAATCAGATCGTGGATTTTCTGGGTAAAAACTCTGGTTAGTCTTTCTAACTCAGATATACTTAATTCTGCTGGATTACACCCTATCCCTCCTTTGGCACCACCATATGGTATATTTGCCACAGCTGTTTTCCATGTCATTAGTTGTGCTAAAGCATTCACTTCATCAGGGTCAACCTATTTTTTCCATTAAGTGATTCTGAGTCAGAACTGAGAACCTAAACTACACACCATATACCCATATATATAAACAGTAACACATGAAAAAATTGTAATTTGAAGCATAGCTTTTATTAAATAATGGCTGTTCAGAGGATTATCCCTACAGTTTTTTGAAGTTATACAAAAATTTAAGAATCAAACAAGTTTCCTTGACAAAAATCTGATAGCAATTCAGCGCTGGACTAGATGTTCAATTAAAAGAATTCATAAATAAAAAGAAAAACTTGAACTGTGAATAATTGAAAGCTTTTAGTGTTAACCTCAGGATGGTATCTGATTCCTCCTTTCATGGGGCCTCTGGCATTATCATGTTGAACCCTGAACCCAACATAAGATTGCAATGTGCCATCATCTTTAGGTATGGTACATTCAACCTGCATTTTGTGAAACATTATTTAGAACTAGGGTTGGTGAAACACGTGAGATAGCAGAGAGAAAACAAGTCAACTAATTTTCCAGGAGATATGAAAAACACAAGAAGCAATTTTACTTGCCTTGATTTCCCTGAATGGAATCAGTAAACTTTTCTCAAGCTTTGAATCCAATCCCAGAAGCCTAGAGGCCAGCTTAAAGTTCCTGTTGGTGGCTGCTAGTGCATTCATGGCTCCCCTTTACTACAGGAAAGACCAAAACAATATTCAATCTTTTAGCCACAGATATCTGAGATGTGGAAAATAGACCCTGCAGTGTTACTATAATTGGGACTAGAAATATTGTATTGAAGATGAAAAGAGATCAATTTGAGCTAATATTTATATCAAGATATACACAAAGCCAGCTATAGTCAAATGTCAACAATACAATATAGACTAGTAGATGTTGGTATGGCCCATATAATACAAGCAAAATGGATAAGTGCCAGCAATGTGCCATATCATGTGGATCAAGATCACCAGTTAATCATGTAAAATTTAAAATGATACCCTCTCTCTTTGACAGGCTAAATATAAATTAGTTGCATTATCCCAATAAGAATATCTGGTAACAGAAAAGATTGTTAACTTTGCAGCAATAATCTTCTTCACTACTGAGTGTACCTGTCTAGTGTTCTATCTTCTTTCACATCTCCAAGAAGAAAACTAGTTAGAGAGATTTACCATGCTCCTCGGGATGAGAATACAGTTTTATTTTTCTCATTTTCTGTGAATTCAAAGTCAATCTGTTCAGGAAGCCTTTGTTATACTTTTCTGAAATAGCTTATGAAAGAACTGTGCAGCCAGTGTCCCTTTTATTATTGACACGTTATGAGGTACTACAGGGCAAAGCCTTTGCTAATGGACCCAAAAAGAGAATCTCAGGAAAATCACATTTCTACACCATCAAGAAGGGCCAACTTCTTTGGAATCTCTATGCAGAAGAAACTTTTAAGAATTAGAAGTTTCTCAATGGCTACGAAATCATCTGAAGAGGCACTATCCAGGTGAGGTGGGAAGTAAGATACTCTCAACATAAGAGACAAAATTCTACCCTCTAAGATGCAAAATTTCGTTTAACAAGTCTAACATCTAAATACGGTTCATGCACTTGTTGCTTACAGTTAAATTCATTGCATCCACATACACTTTCACACTTGTCTGTCACTACCACATTTTCAATCTGGAAAAAGTTTCTTTGACACTATTTGAAAACTCTTATAAGGGTAAAATAGTCTTAACATAAGTTAATTTTTATATTTCTAGAAGAAAGAGAAAATGAATAGTAACTAGGGATAAAAAAGTGTGGTGTTTTCAATCTTCAATGCTCTTTGCATAAACAATCATTTAAGTTTCATTTCAATTTGAGTATCTTCTAACAGATTTTTTAACTCAAAAATAACCTTTTTTATTCTAATATTTCATATTTCTTCTATGGTTAATGATTTATAAGAGATTGTAATTTATAAACATAAATCTCTTCAATTTCAAATAATCTAATATACGACATGAAAATAATAACAATAATATTGATAAACAATTCACAGAAATAAGTTTCCCTGTCAGGGGTAAGAAGGAACATAAATTATGCATTTAAGACAAACACAGATTTCACGGCTTTTGTTGCGGATCGTGCCATAGATTATATTTTTTTTGTTCCAAAGTTCATATATGAATTACAAAATGTGGCAATTCCAAACTTCACTAAATTATTTTTCTGAGTACTTGCCTTCCACGATGCCCCACTAAATGGTATTGATGACACAACCTTCTAGCCCTTAGATATTTTTTTAATAAAGGAAACAAATTTGAAGTTATTTGCCCTTTCTTTTCTACTTTTGTTGTAATGATTTAAATATATATGGACCTCCCCCACTTGCCAACTTGTTCTGCTTTTATATTTGAATGACAAGTCCTCAGTCCAATCTAATAACACTTTAGACTTTGTCATAACAACAACATTAAAAACATTTAAATTGTTCGAGCTACTCTTGGGTGTGTGAAAGAGAACACGCTAAGCCAGCATCATATTCACTGCTTCAACCACTGAAATTGGCTTTTGGTACTATGTGAAATCAATAATATTTATGGTCTAAGTTACCGAAATGAAAAAAAGGTTTATCAGAAGAAGGGTAGTTTAAGTTCTGCATCATTGATGAGGTAAACATACACAGAAAAAAAAGTTAGATTTCATTCCAAAAAGTAAGTTTTCGGAATGCCATATGGCACATGTGTCTGTCCAAACACACGTATTAAATTTTAAACCCCACATCAGCATAGGACTAATTATCTTAATTAAAAATTCAATGAGTTGAACAACGCGATGGAAAACATCATACCCTTTTTCTTTTGAAAGTGGTTTCCAAGAAAATGCTGAGGTTAGGATATACTGATATATCCAGAATCTGTATAGTTAGTTATTCAAAGCAAGAGGGATGAGCTTTATAATCTTTTAACTCCTTCCCTACTAAGTTTATAAAATTTAATTAATCGTTGCACATATCCAATCAGTTTAAGTAGACATCATTTTCATACCAATATATGAATGAATCAGTTCAAATTATGTGGACTAAATTTTCTCCTATACTTAAATTCCAATTGGTGCAATTTTACTGTGCTAAAATAACACTGAAAGTGTACACAAATTTATCATCTTGGCATATTCTATACATCAGCTAAATTCATGTAGTAACAAGTTATTATTTGATGAAGCAAGTCACATCGGACTAAAGGGGATAACTTAGATATTAAATTCAACACGAGTCATTTTAATAATCTGCCATCAAATGAGATATTCATGGTGATTTGGTTGTTTATATTAAATAAAACAAGCCCTTTTGCTTCAACTTTGGTCAGCACTTTGCACTGATAATGATCACCATGGTTTATCCAAATAAATAAAGTAATCATCTCATGCTTGTTGGATAATGTTAGCTAAGAACTGGTAAAGTGGAAATCTTTGTCAGTTGTGTTGTATATTTTTTACAAAAGCAAAGTGATCATGATCCAGAGTCCCTGACTCTACAGAAGTAAAAACCAAAGCCATAGTACCAAAGGCAAAGACCAACTCATTCTCTAATTGAAGACATTAAACTCCTTAATATCATTGAATTGCAGAACACAGAAAGAAAGGAACTAAAGCAACCAAATTTGTTTAACACAATTTCTAACATTTCAGATAGAAAACTGAATTGAGAAACTTACCGAAGACTTGGAGAATCAGACTCGGAGGACGGAAATCAGTATGAAGCTAGGTTGCAGCAAGCAAGTCAAGGCTTGATTAGAAGAATACCAACCCAGATATAAATAGAGGGGAAAAAAAGAAAGAAAACCTAAACCCTAGGAAGAATCAGAATTGAATTCCAAAAGGAATCTAATTCAATTGGAAAGCAAAATCCCTGTGTAGTTTGCAGAGACCCCAAATATGCCAGAAACACTCAAATCAACATATGTATCTACTTTGATCAGAACTGAGAACTACAATTTTGCACTGACAGAATATGATGCGAGTGTGAACGAAAGATAAGTGTTTGATGTCCTTTCCTATATCCCACTTGGCACTATATAGCATATCTCAACCACTCTCCACCATTAGTCACAACACTGCACCTCACTGACACACAACACACTTGGGAGGAAGGGAACATAAGCATAATATTATTATCAGGGTTGTACTGTCATTGCCCAGTGACTATAAATATAGATGGTTTCATCACACACGGGAATCCAACACGATTCCCACATATAATACTAACCAATCAAATCTTCAAACCCCCATTGATGATGTTACCTTTGCCAAATGTTTAGTTAAAAGTCTCTTGGGACCATAATCGAAACATTAAAGAGGGAATCGTGTATTCTGTTAAATTCTAGGACTATTTTACAGACACTAGTACAAAACAAGTAAACTTGATTTACGAGGATGTCATATACTTATTTTCAAAGTTGTTAGGTGTTACGATCAAAGTGGTCCAATTTATTACTCGATATAGCAGAGATATGTTTTAAGTGATAATCTAGTTGTGAGTGTAGTGCTCTATAAAGCTCGGGTTGTTGCAAATTGGCTCAATAGGTTGGCACAATTTCCACACAAGGGTATCCAAACCCTGGTTTTAAACTGATAAGGTGAAGATGCTGATATATGATAGAGATTGGTATATTCCTATCTAATAAGTCGAATATTGCTTGATAGTAAAAGTAGCAAAGACTCACGGAGAACACAAATAAAACCGGTTTCTTCAGGTGTGAATGATCAATGTTTTATACTATATAAATTGATCACTTTAAGGTAATATATTATTCATTCTTTTTTAATTTGTTCATGAGGATGTGCGCTACGTTTATGCAAAAGTTTTGTAATATCTCTGAGGTTGTTCAAGTACATTATTTGGAAGTGTGATCGATCGTGTTTTACAAGGGTGTTTTTCGCTGTAATTTTATAGGAATTTATTCAATTATTCATGTTGAATTTGGAACTAAGTAATTTTAAAGTTTCTTATTTTCTCGTGTTTTGAATGTTTTTTTGTCAGAAATATGTTTCTTAAAGGAAATATCCAAATGATTTTGAAAACAAAAACTTAGTTAAAGCGAATGATTAATATTTAGATTGGAAAAAGGTCCATTATTGATAATGTTTAGCGGTCAAAGTAAATCAAAGTAGAAGTTAATTGCATAAGTAAATTGGGGTAAATTTAAAACTTTTCTTGATTAATAGATTCTGAACAAGGAGAGGATCATGATCAAAGACATTGCACTTGTTGACCAAGCTAACAAAGAAGGGGACACCTTTTTCTTAATCACTCAGATTTTTCCTTCTTCTTTCCCTCATTTTTGCAACTGGGTACGCTAAATCACACCCAAAGTTCACATTGTTTCGGTGTTTTCTTAGATTATGCTAACACTTTCTTCTCTTGGTAAAATGGGAATGCCTAGAATTTTCTAGCTCTTCCTCTTTCGTTGCCCTCGATTTTCTGATTTGATTTTGCTCTATGTAGTCATTGTAGTGGAATTTTTAGATTGGTTGGGATGAGTTTTAAGTGAATATTCTACTTTAATATGTAGAATGATGATGATGACTCGTTAATTATAACTACACGTAACTCTTAACACTCCTGTCCAATAAGGGGGTGGGATGAGAAATCTAGAGGTTTTGGGTTGCAAGGACTTGAGAATGGAGGGGAAGTGTGAAAGTGATAATGAGTATTGTGATGTGTTCTGGATTGTGCATGTTTAGTGTTTGTAGAGTGAATCCTTCGATGGCTAAAGATAAAGTTATGATATGGATGATGGTGAAGATAAATGGGAGTTGAAGAATGTGGTGTTTGATGATTACGACGATGAGAACATGTAGCAAATCAAAGAAGAGTAAGAGATGAAGGATTTTTTTTTTTTTTTTTTTTATGGTGATTGATGATGAAAATATGGAGCGATAATGATGAAGATGAGTTATGTCATGTCAAATGAGTCACATTTTCATTATGCTATTAACTGTTTAAACAATATTAGCGAAAAAAACTCAATAAAAATTTACAAAAATTAAAATTTGATTACAAAAATATAAAATTAATACTAAATTAAAAAACTCAACAAAAATAGAATATTTTTTGTCAATTTCAAACCCGTTTATCATGTATAATATTAGACTAGAAAAGGGTACCCCCACGTATTGCAAGATTAATAATACTCGAGAGTTGGACCACCTTAATTTATTCTTCCAAATATGATATTCACTGAATTTATGTATTTTTTCTTTTTAAACATCAACCTTTTTCAGGTACATAACCGACCCTTTGAAATTATTTTCCCTTCCCAGCATTCAAAATAAATAAAGGAAAAATGAGAATCCTCTTTAGTTGATTTTCCTCTTTATTATGTAAAAACATTAATGAATTCATATCATAGCGCATACAAGGAATTCATATTATATATATCACACGCATATGAAAGTTAGTTAATTTTTAATAAATTTGAGTAAAGCATTGTTCGGGTTTCTCAAAGCGTTTCTCAACGCTGTCAACTCACCCTATATCAGCAGTGCAGCTCATATGTTGTCAAGAACAGGATAACAATACGGCATAATATCGACTTTAAAACAAAAAAATAAAGGTTAAAATATTTTTTCTTTTCAATTTTGGTCAAATTTTTTAAAATAAGTTTTAATTTTGGTTTTGCATTCAAATAATAGGGTATAATATCGACTTTAAAAAAAATAAAGGTTAAAATATTTTTTTTTCAATTTTCGTCAAATTTTTTAAATAAGTCCCAATTTTGATTTTGCGTCCAAATAGATCCTAATTTTCATCAATTTTGTTCAATTGGGTCTTTTTTATTAACACCTTTTAAATTATTAAATTATTAATGGTCATGAACAGTGACTGTCACGTATCATTTCGTGGTTTTTTTAATTTTTTTTTAATTTCTTTTAAATGTACATGTGTCAATCCAGTAGCGTACCACGTGTCACTTTGTGTTTTTTTTTTATTTTTTTGATTTATTTTTTATTTTCTTTAAAAATTATTTAAATGTTCATGTGTTAACCCATTAGCGTGCTGTTAAAGTCAATGTTCTATATTCAATTTGGTCCTTATATTTGTTATTTTTGTTCAATTTAGTTCCAATTTTTTTTTAACATTAACCAATTTGGTCCCTATCGAAGATGTGACCAAATTTAATTTTTATATCAAAGTTATAATGATGTGAATTTTAATATATTATATAAAAATATTTAATAAAAAATGTGAATTTTAATATAAAAAATAAATTTGATTTTAATTTGGAGAGTGACCAAATTGGTTAATGTTAACAAAAATTTAGACTAAATTGAAAAAAAAAATATAGCGACCAAATTGAATATAGAACATTGACTTTGACACGTGACACGTTATTAGGTTGACACGTGGATATTTAAAAGATTTTTTTAAAAAAATAAAAAAAAAATTCAAAGAAACCACGAAGTGACACGTAACACGTTTAAAAATGTTTTTAAAAAAAATAAAAAAAAATTCAAAAAAGATAAAAATAAAATAAAAATAAAATAAAAAGTTTCAAAAAAATCACAAAGTGATACGTGGCAGTCACTGTTCATGGCGGTTAATGTTTTAAACGGTGTTAGCAAGAAATGACCCAATTGAACAAAATTGACGAAAATTGAGACCTATTTGAACACAAAACCAAAAGTAAGACTTATTTGAAAAAACTTAACGAAAATTGGAACAAAAAAGTATTTTAACCAAAAATAAAATAATAATTTATATTTATAGTCTTATTATTTTTATTAGATTCAGTTTGATTTTACATCTTTTAGAAATTGTATTTCCAAAATGAGCCAAAAATTACAGCAAAACCATATTTCAATTTTATAAATGTTTTTCATACTTAATTAATTAATAACGTATTGGTGGATTCTAGCATGGAGTATGAGTTAAGTGGTCCATGAGTGGACCACTGTTTCCATTAATAAAGAGTAAAATGCACTAAATTCATCACACTAAAAAAAATATTCATAGTTCATTTTATTGTATTTAAAATTAAGTAATCCATTATCATTCTTGGTGTACCAACATCTTTTATTTTTCCTTGAAACACTTGCATAATACATTATTCATTTATAACATCGTATATTAGACAAATCATGATCACAATCCAGCTACTGAAAACGAAGACCTAATCCTTATGATATTTTTATCCATAAACAAATTCAATTTAACAAGTGAATCACTTTCCATTTGTAATTCAAAAATTTGAATTTGTTGGACCGATAAAAATAACATATCTTAAAAAGTCTCGCATCACCTTGGATAACCTAGAGGGTGAGTGTTAGTGACTATATAATGGGCTCTAAGTTCAAGATGTTCCTTGTCCTAGTCAAAGACACTTCAAACTTGTATTTGACTCTTCTTATTCTTATTTTTTATACTTTTGTATTGAGAGCGTTGTGAGGTTTGAGTTAAATTCATGTTTTGGAGAGTGTGGGTGTACTTGAAGCCAAAGGACATGTGAGAGTTGTCTATATGTTTCCTTGTGTTTATTTTATTTCTCTATTAATAAAGTGATTCTCAAGGATTTTTCCCAAGTGGTATCAAGAGTTATGGTTAGGTAAGGATTTTTTTCTCAGTATGCTTTGTGGTTGCAACATAGTCTGACCTTCCACATCAGAAAAGATTAATTTCAGGTTCGATAAAGATTTTTTTTCTTAGTATGCTCTGTGGTTGCAACATAGTCTGACCTTCCACATCAGAAAAGATTAATTTCAGGTTCGATAAAGATTTTTTTTCTTAGTATGCTCTGTGGTTGCAACATCAGAAAAGATTAATTCCTTGTTGTTGGAAAATCATCCTTGGTTGCTCAAATTGCAATGGCTTTTGCAAGTGCGATCAAATGTGACTGAGAAATTTGATGGAAGGATGAATTTTGGCTTGTGACAAACTCAAGTCAAAGATGTGTTGATTCAATATGGATTACACAACGTGTTAAAAGGAAGGCCTTCTGACATAAAGGAAAAATAATGGGAGGAGTAAGATGTTAAAGTTGTTAGTACAATATGTATGTGTGTGGCTAAAAATGTTCTTGCGAACGTGCAAAAAATGTCGACGGCAAAGGAACTTTGGGAGAGACTCGAAGGTTTATATCAAGCAAAGGGCATATCAAATTGGTTGTTATTGAAGGAAAAATTTCATAACCTAAGCATGGGTGATGATACAAAAGTCTCTTATCACCTTAGTAATCTTAATGAAATTGTCTGTGAATTAGAGACAATTGGAGTTAAGGTTGAGGAAGAAGATATATCTCAAAGACTCATTTGGTCTCTTCCGTCCTCTTATGAGCTTATCAAGCCTGTTTTGATGTATGACAAGAAAACATTGAGTTTTGATGAAATTGCTAGTAAGATCCTTTTTGAAGAGAGAAGGATGAAAAGTAATGAAAGCATGAAAAAAAAAATCAATGATGGTTGTTAGAAGTGAGACACATGGGAACAAAAACTACAAAATGAATGTGATATGTTGGCAATGTGGAAAGCCTAGGCATGTGAGGAAAAATTGTCGAGGTGGAGATACATCACAGAAAAATGATTCAGATCGGATAAGAGTGTCTCTCTCATTATGGGAGACGATGATTTTTTATGAAAAAAAATGCGATAAATATCCTCATAGCATAACCGCGTAGCCATGAAAAAGGATGAGTCTGTGTAGCGGTAGATCTGATTTTGGGATTTGGGCTTGCTTCGCGTTTTGTTGGCGTTTGTTGTAGGGTGTATGGCTTTTATACACAGGCATTGGCTAATATTTATGTAAGGTGTGTGGTGATTATACACTGGTTAGTGCATGAAAATTCTTGAGATGGTTTAATTCCAAGTGAAAATTTTTGGGATGGTTTGATTTCGAGTGAAAATTCACGGGATAGTTTGATTTCAAGTGGAAATTATTGGGATGCTTTGATTCCAAGTGGAAATTCTCAGGACGATGATTTCAAGTGATACTCTTCATGGTGGAGTGTGGAGTATGATTGTTGGTATATGTAATGAAGATGTGTTTATTTTAATCAAGGTGAAGAATGTTGGATTGATGAATATAACATGTCTTGAAAAGTCTCATATCTAGATTTATAATGATGTTGCTCATCATTTGAAATGCCAATATCTAGATTTTGAATAAGCTCTTGAATGGGTTCAAAAATAATCATGTCAATGTCATTAATGCCTTGAAAGGTTAGTGTTCTATGAATTTCACAACACAAACTCTGACAAGATTCTTCTAAAAAAAAACATAGAACATGTAACCATATTCATCCTTACCATATAGCCAATGAAGATAAATTATTTGACTTTGTATACAAATCCAACCTCTCATAATTTTGAACAAGCATAAATGTCCTGCAATCAAGATCTCATACTTAACATTCTCGCTAAACCAAATTTTGTTAGGCACCTTACTATTCCAAGCAACATAAAGACTAAGATAAAAAAAAAAAACATAAATGGAATTGTACACTATCTCTCCCAAAAAAATATTTAAGTGACTTAGCTTCAAATAGCTTATACCTCACTCTCTCAATTAATGTCATTATCATCATCTCTACCAAGTCATTTAATTGAGGAGTTTAGGAGAGAGTCTTTCTATATGCAATATCATGTTGCTTGCTTTAAAAAGCAAAGGGTCCACCATACTCAACCATTGTCAACACAAATGCACTTTAGTTATATACCTCTAAACCAACGCATGAAATTATTTGAACAGTTGAACATTTTTGTTTCTTGGAACAACCATCGCTAAAGGTAAAAAAAAGTAAAGTACAACATTAAAATTTTTAGCTTGAATGGACCACAAATATTTGAATACACAAATTCAATCAACTCATATTTTCTCTAGGAATGATGCTTTAATGAATACCCTTATTTGCTTACTAGCCATGCAATGAAACATTTCTCTAACCTTGTGTTTTTCAATCATGGAAGTGCATCCTATTTTACTAAACAATGAGACCTTTTTAACTATTATGGCCATTAATGCTAAAGATATCTCGATATCCATAACATTGAAATTGTCTTTTGCAACAAAAATATTTCTCCAATCTAACTTAAAAGGTTTCTCCACTTCAACTATGATTATCATAATTGCTAGCATCTAGCACTTAAAAAAATCAAATTAAAATAAACACCTAGAGCATGTTTAATTCATCTTAGCAACAATTATATTTTCATGTTAATTTGTAACCATACACCACCAACATAAATCTCCTTAAACATAATCAATACCAACATTCAAACTCCGAAATCACTTGGAGTGTAAAATGTGAATAAGAATAGGATGCAATTCCAATGTCTCTATGTTTACAAAAATAAAATATAAACAAAAAAAATAGAACAAAAACATTATAGTAGATGAGGAAATAAGTGCAAATAAAGGAGATAAGTCAAAAAAACGTGTACGAAGACATATGTGTGGATCAAAAAGATGAGATGAGTGAAAGATGGGTGAAAGAGAAAAGGATGAGGATATTTATGAATACCAATGAAAAAGATAAGTTTGAAGAGATTTATATAAGAGTTTGAGAGCAAAGTTGTAAGTGAGAAGATTTATCATTTTTAAATGAGTTTTCAGATTAAAAATAATATATAATTTATATTCATTGTCAAGCACGCATTAACCTTATTTTTTTTTTTTAGTTAACATATTACTTTTTTAATATTTATTTTAGTTAGTTTCGACGACTAAATTAACGCTAACCTTATTACTTTTAACATTTATCACAGTCGGACACTAATTCGATATTAACACAAATATTTGTTATATTAAAAAAATTATAATAATTTTACTGTTTTTATAAATTCTTTTTAAAATTTAACATTTTTCATTGTATTAAAATCAACTTAACCCCATTTATAAATGTTCAATATTAAGCTGATTCTATTAATGCTGTGTAAGTCGATGCTAATTTAATACTAATACAAATATTTGTTTATTAAAAAAAAATTAAAAAAGTTGACCATTTTTAACTTTTTTTTTTTCAAATTAAGTTTTATATCGTGTTAGATTGGATTGAATTTATTAGGTGCTTTTGAAATTTCGTAGTAGTATAAATTTTATAATAATGACTCACCAAAATAACGTAAGTTAAAAAGGCTTTGTAAAGTTTTCGTATAATTGTGAGCAATGATGAGTGGAGTATTTAAACACTACACTAGAGCATGATGTTCACATCCTTTCACGACAGGCACAATTATTGGTATATGCATCAGATTTAATTTACTTTGAGTAAAGTATAACTGAAAAGAAAGAAAGAAAGAAAACATCTTATAAAATCATAATGTGATGACCTATACAATAATGCATTTGGATGACCAATATTAGTGAGTAGTGACATTGCATATGATGATTCACCATGCATGTACCGCTTTAAAGAGAACATATTCATCACAACTCCACTTGTAAGCGTATTTACTACATATACATTTTTAAGAATGATTAAGTACTCCATTTGGCATATCATAAACTAATAATTATACATAAAGCATAATGGTTTTATATATAGACACACAAGAGTCCAAACTCCAATAACCAAAAAGAAATATTTCTCATCCTAACTATTATTTTTTAAATTTAACCTTTCTAAATGGATAGTTAATTTAATCGTTATATCTTAAAAGACGTAAGATCACAATTTCAATTCATCCAATTATATAATTATATATATATATATATATATATATATATATATATATATATATATATATATATATATATATAAAAAATTTTTTTTTTTTTTTATAAACATATAAATATCATAA
>Ga0214543_1004069_pt1 | contig 27953 bp, 16 predicted proteins | sample CNSS2metaG_FD_160094 | JGI IMG/M metagenome (GOLD analysis project Ga0214543, IMG submission 160094) | Root nodule microbial communities from cowpea collected in UCLA plant growth center, Los Angeles, California, USA - CNSS2 | ecosystem: Host-associated > Plants > Roots > Nodule | place: USA... | reverse complement strand
ATGAAATAAAATAAATATAAGAGGATAATAAATGAAAATAAGTTAAATGAAAGTAAATAAAATAATATATGAGTCAAAATAAATAAAAGATTAATATAAAACCCATGAGTTTATTAAGATTAATATATAAAAGCTTAACCTCACTCCCCCTTACTTTTACTTTTTTTTTATATATATTTTTATCTCTTTTAGAAAATTCATATATATATATATATATTATAAAAAATATATATATATATATATATATATATATATATATATATATATATATATTTTATTTTACACACACCTATTTAATTAAATATTTTTATCTAGTATTTATATATATATATATATATATATATTATTAGTTTTGTTGTTTTTTTTTTATATTTTCAATAAGTAAAAACTACATCATAATAAAATATATTTTTAATGTTTAAACTACATTTAGATAAAATATGAAACATTAATAAAAATATAAGATTTCTAATTGCTTTATTTAAAATAAATAATACAATTTATTAAAAAAAAGGATGTTACAAACTAGTAGGTTAAAATACTTAATTGAACCTTAGTTTTTTTACATAACAAATGAATCGATCCTCATCATCTACCTGTATTGTCATTTTTATTTACATTATATAAATGAGAACTAGTAGGTTAAAATACTTAATTCATCCTTATTTTTTTTTACATAACAAATGAATCTATCCTCATCATCTACCTGTCACTTTTATTTACATTATTTAAATGAGTATAAGACTTCATTACTAAGGAATTGAATTAAACCTAAAGTTTACTTTATACTTTTATTTTGAAATATAATTTATAAATTAGCTTATAACTTAAAAATAATACTTATTATACTTTGCTTATCATAATGATTATTATTTCCACTTTCATAACATTACCATTTTTAATAGTATTATTATTACCGAAAATATTGTGGTAATCCATGTTTGTCAATTTTAATTATTGTTGCTCTAGATTACCTAGATTACCATCATTAGTATAACTTTTATAGTTGTAAGCACGGGTTTATAAACATGATGTAAATAGATGTTAACATGATTACAAAATTTATACTAATTTAGCCTAAAACTAAAATTTAAGAAAGAAAGACTGATTTCTGAACTAAAAGTCACCCTAGATTAAAAGCTGAAAGTTGTTTATAGTTTGTTTTTAAAGTTGATTTACAATTATGAGTAAAAAGTAGTCAAACTTTTAAATAAAAATATAAATAGAAATTATTTCCTGTAAATTTTGCTCACAATTATGAAAAGAAGAGAGAAAGTTTTAAATATGAAAAAAAAATATTGATATAATTATTAACATCAAAGTTATACTCTCACATCAACGAAAAAGAGATCTTAAAGGTTTAAGGAAGTCAATCAGTAGTAACTTACAATCAGGAAAACACTTTTAAACTAAATAACAAAATAGCTGGACACACATCATCCCATTTGACACACATCTAGTACCTTTAACTGGAAGTAACTCAGTTTGTTTGTGCTAATTTGTGCATTGGAACACATTAAGTAACTTGTAGAATAAATTTATCAATTAGTGGTTCTAATTATGAACATAATGTTGATAACATATCATAAACACAATGTTAGAAGGAGTCATGGATAACAAATACCAAGGTAGTATTTTATGTAAGAGGGTGTAATAGTCAAAACGAGGAGAGCATGGGAAAGAGAGAGAGGTTGTCACAGATGAAATGCCTGACACAATTTCCATGCACACTCAACTTTGTGAACTCCGCAACAACAGATATGAGTAGGTGGCACTTTCTTTTTGCATGACAAGCAATCCAAAATCTGAACTCTTCAGGAAGAGAGAGAAGAGAGAGAGAGAGAAAGACCCCACTTCATTCTTCATTGTTCCTTTCCAAGGACAGAAGAACTTAGTTGATGGTGTTGCTGAATATACATTCTTCATCTTCGTCCTCGTCTTCATCATCATCACTGTGAGAGAGATGGCTTACAACAAGGGTGTGCATAGCAGCAGCGGAGGAAGTCACAGAGGAAGACCTTATGCTTTGATATTGTTGATCACTTTTGGGGCTGCACTGCTTGGGGTTATGGTGCTTCACAAGCTCAGAGAGAGGCGCATCTATACCCTTCTTGTCAAAGAGAAAGATCATCAGATTCTTGCTCTTCAGCTTCTCTTGCAGGTCACTAACTTTTCTTTTCTCAGTTTCTCTCTTCCATCAACCCCTTCCACCCTCTCTCTCTCTTGGTTTCTCTTCCTTACTTTTGCGTGTCATTCTCTTGTCACGACACGCAAGGTGCCACATGCAATAAAGAATATTAAAGCTTCCTTAAGAACACAAACTCTCTTTTTATCAATGCACTTGTTGACAATGAAATTGCTTGTGAATCATGTAACTTGTGAGTTTTAACAGCTTCAATGCATGTCTGGAAAATAGATATAAAATTCAAAAGAGGTTGTATTGGGATTGTTTTAGGTGGATTGTCAAAAATTTATGTCTAGGATGAAATATGGTAAAGATGTTTGGATTTTCAAGATTCTTTTGATTCAATTCTGCAAAATGTTTGGTGGGTTGTAAAGTGGATTAAATTCCTGTTGAGATAAACTTCTATACAGGAGAGAAGAAAAAAAAAAGGAGAGACAAAAAGAGTTCTTCTTAGCTTCTTAGCGTGATGAGAAATGTTAAATAAAAATAAATTATATACAAAAAGAAGTGCCTAGATTGCTTATAGCTTATGGAGAAGTTAAATATATTTTATTTTCTCATTTTTCTTCTTCTGGAAGTACTTAAGGAGAAGTTAATCCAAAAAGTTTTAATGTAGAATAACACTGTTACCTAATCATACAGAAGGAAAGAGATCGCAGCAAGGAGCTGAGAGGGAAAAACGAAGAGATTAAGGGGAAGATATACACTCTGAGAAGTCAAAAGATAGAGTTGTCTAGAACAGTTGTGGAGATGCAATCCACATTGGATTCACTGAAAGATGAACAGAAACTGATGGAAACAGCATTTGAGGAGCAGCAGAATGAGCTGAGACTGATGCAAGAAAAGGTGGGCGATGTGGGACAGGGAGGCTCTGAGATAGTAGCATTAAGAGAGAATCTTAAGCATAAGGAAGCAGAGATAGAAGACTTGAAGCGCCGTCTTGAAAGCCCAGTTAATGATCAGCCAACAACCATTCCTGAGATAGTGACAGCAAATGGAACAAAGCAAGCCCAAGATGAATCTGAGAAGGAGGAAGATTCCGGTGAATCTGTCAAACATGAAAGTGAATTAACCAAGTCCAAAGATGGAGATGTTGCAACTGAGATAAAAGATGAAATTTTGACTGATGGGGAGATTGGAAAGGCAAACAAAAACTCACAAAGCGATGGTGATGGTGTAGTAAAATATATTGATGATGCCGAAGTGGTGAACGGGGGAGAGAAGAAAACAATGAGTGAAGAACATGTTGGAGAAGTAGAGAACATTACAGATAGTGGAGGTCAGGTGAAGCAATTGGCAGGGATGAAGAGGAAACATGGCCATGCAAGAAGAACAAAGGGGAAGCGCTGGAGAACCAATGTCAATAGTAGTTCAATGGAGAACAATGTGGTTTCTGATAATCGCATTGGCAATAGAAAGGTTTATAAAGATGAGGCTAAAGGTAGAAGAGTTGGGAACGTCTATGATGAGGAAAGTTTTCTAAGGAACAAAAATAGCCCAAGAAAAGACAAGTCACAGGCCAATTTCTTAAAGCCTGACCGAGGAGAGGCCAATGTCACAAGCAGTGGTACTAACATATACCCAGAGAAGAATCAGAATCTGGACGAGATGAGAGGGTCAGAAGTGCATGAACAGAGTCTTGCGCAACAAAACTGGAGCAAGAGACATATCAACAAAGCTGACAAGAATGCAGGACAAACAAAAACTAAAGTGTTAATTGAACGCCCAGAAGAATTAGAGGATATTTTGCATGTACAAAAGCAACATAAAGATGGTATTGACACTAGCCATGATGATGATGAGGATGGTGATGAAGATAATTTTCAGAAGTCGCATTCTGAATTTCAAGATGAAAACAATGATTACAAGGAAGAACTAAACGAGTCAGAGTATCAGTCTGGTTTGTAATTAAGCTATATTCTATATTTTCTCTACCCATCTAGTGTGTCTGCGAGATGTCCTCAGAAATATTCCAACTCATGAAAGTCTGCATCGAAGTCAGGAAGATGTCTAGTAGTAATATATCAGATTTCTTATTTTTCTTATTTGTAGTTAATATATCAAACATTTTGTTTTACGACAACTAATCTCTTTAAAGTTTGTTCAAATAAAAATGGTCTTTTAACATATCAACAACAGCGCATAATCACCCCTACCTCTGCATAATTTGTATGACCTATGATGTCTCTTCATTTAACATGGACAACGAGATTGAAAACAGAATTCCATTGTCTACTGAAATTGAATGACCTATAAGATTTGCGCAGCTAATTAATTTAGAAAAGATGACTATTTCGCTCGAACTAAATGAGCTAGGCGTTGCTTTCGAGTTGCAATGGAAGAAACACATTTTCCAACATAGTTTTAGTCAAAACATAAGTATTTCAACTCGTTAACTGATTCAAATAAGTGAACATTAGTTGAAAGTACATTGGCAGATCCAAACATATAGGCGCTTACACGATCTGAGAACTAACTTTCGATGTCAATAAAAGTGTTAGGCTCATTAAGATCATTCAAGTATTCAAAATTCGTGAGGCAGGAACGTGGCATAGCTTCCTCAGTAGTTAAGGCAATGTCAGTAAAAGTGTATGTTTGCAAATGTAAAGGAAAGCAGAAATTTGCATAGACGGGTAAATAAAACTTAAATGTAACACATTGTTCTGGAAAAGATCATCTACCGATTTTCAATGTAGCGTAGCCATAAATCAATGGATAACAGACCAAAATATTTGTTTGCCATCAAACAAGACCGAGTCAAAAAAACTCGGGAAAGTCAGGTCGCTAGATTATTACCAAGAACATTTTGCATTGTAAATATTCTCCAAAGCTCAGTGTGATGCTTCTTTTACCAAATTCTGCACATATTGAGAGCATTCAGTGAAGGAGAACTAAAATTTTAACACAGTATAAATAAGATACAGATGAGACTAAAATGAAAGTACATAAATTTTCTGAACACCAAACTGGCCATCTAATATAATTAGAGGATTAAATTTCATTTGAAGTGCTTCAAAGAAAACTGTTGTATAGCGGTATATTTTTTTGGCCAATATGACAAAACTCACTATCAGATCCAGAACCATGCTAAAACAATTTTTATAGCTATAAATTAAATTTTTATATGCTAAAACAATTTTTATAGCTACAAATAACACTTCATCTGATCCATTGAAGTATTACACCATCTGAACACAATATTGCTTACAAAAAACAAACAGCCTTCAGTGACAACAAAGTAGAAATACCAAACTTTCAAATGAAAAATGCTAGAGTTTATTCGGATTGAATAGAAATCCTGACCAAAGCTGAAGTTTTATAATTGAATTAAAATTTCTCCATTCCAACTTTCTGTGTAGGAAGAATTTTCCCAAACTATGGATATATTGAGTAGAACAAGAGCACTGAACTAAAACAATGCAAAAAAATTTCAATGGTATACAATTGGAAAGAACTCTTCTGACAGATGGCAGAACAGTATTGCATAATGGAGTTATAACAAACAATGTCATACAGATCCTTAATCAACCACAAGCACAGGAACTTCAAAATAATATCAGCACATAGTAGTTGCGCAATGTCATACCCATGTCACATACATACCCACTCATGTTAGATATTTGACAAACATTTTGAAAACGACTACCTGCATGTAGTAATTCTTTTATTATTATGTATCATTATAATTACGTAATCTGGAGCATTTTATCAAGTCTTCAATAACCTGTCCTCAATTTTAAAATCAATAACTTTTTTAATTAAAGATTTTTGTCTTACGTCAAATGTTATTTCTATAAATTTTACAATTTCCCACAATTCATGTTAGTGTGGCATTGCACCCAATAAACTGCTTCTAAGCAGCATCAAATAAACAGGAAAGTACCTCTTCTTTCTTTCCCTTGCCTCCTGTGAAGAGCTTATATCCTCCATAGACGAGTAGTCCCCAGCCAGCTAAAGAGATAATTACAAACTGCAGACATAAAACAACCATCCCAGAGAATGTTCACACGTTATTTTCAAATTCCAAAACAGCAAACCAATCATCACATGGCGAAAATTAACAATTCAACTCCACTGAGCGCAGTGGAAATTCAAAACACAAAACAAGAGACTCACGTGCTCTTCCTTCCATTTAGACGGGCTCATTGGGTCTTTCCAGAAGTTAACTTTGGGAGGTCCATGGTGATCTACAACAATCAAAACATTAAATGATTAAATCCATTCCACATATGGCACTATACACAGACCTATAACACACAAAACTGATCCCAATGGCAGAATACAAAAAATAAAAGAAACAACAAATATCAGTTGATTGAACAATATCAACTTGGGTTCACTAAGTCACATTACACTATCAAAACTAAATGGTCCTTGTTTTTTTGGATTATCATGTTATTGGTGTGAAGAATTTATCAGTTTTATTGGCGACTAATCTTCGACACGAAACATCCTTAATGCAGATTTGTCAGTTTTTCCCACAATGTTCAACCCTGAGATCTTAGTTAAGGATCCAGCTCAGTACCACTCATACCACAGACAAATCGAAAATAAAAAAAGAAAACAATCACTGTTTTACTCCACCATCATGAGACATATAACCAAGATGGAAGACCTAGATTAGTTTTAACAAAGTTTGATTTATTTAAATATTTTCCATACCATTCCTCGTCGTGAATACTCCTTGTACAAGCCACATTTAAAAATTAATCAAAGCCGTACTTTTCAAATCAGATGCAACATATTCCCATCAGATGACATTTCCCAAACAGTGTTTTTCACAGCACATCCGAGTCCTAGGTTTTCGAAAAAAGTAGCGGAGGAACAAGAGAAAGCGAAACGAACAGTCCAGAGATTTTGAATTCGATCATCGAGAATGCAAAAAGAGGGAATAAACCGAATCGCGGGAATTTGAAAAAAAAAATGAAAAGAGAATAATGGGAAGGGGTGAATTGAGGGAGAGAATTGGATGGGGAAAATTACCAGCTGCTCCGGCGGCGAGACCACGGCGGTGGATGAGTTGAATGGGTGTCTTGGAAGAGGAAAGACCGACGCGAGTTAGGGATGCGGCTCCACGAGCAAATGAGGCCATGGTTTGAGGTTGGTGGCGAGAGACAGAGAGAAAAGGCAGTGTTGTGGTGCTGTGGAAGCAATTATAGGTCGGGAATGCCCAAAAGGGTGTTATTAAAACGGCAGCGTATTTTTCTCATCTCCATTTTTTTACTTTTGACTCTACCAAGGTCCTAAACTTCTCATAGGAAAAACAAATATAATACAACTAACAAATTGGTTCTATTTTCTCAAAGTAAAAGAACATTTGAATCATATTAAATTAATATTTTAAATCTAAATTATTTATTAATAATTTATTAAATGATCAATTAATTAAAAGTTATAAAAAATTACAAATAAAAATAAGTATAAACAAAAATGTGAGACCGACCAAGATATAGAGTCTGCTAGCCTTAAAAGTCTGATCCGTATAATCCGCAGTCCGTGTGTACTGGACTACGGCCTGCAATAAAACAAAAATAGAAGAAAAAAAATTGCACTTATGTATATTGATTACTTCCCTTTTTGACTTTTACATGAGCGTTCCAAATTATTGTATGAGTGAAAAATACTAATGTTATGTATTTTTTAATGTACTACAATCTTGAAGAATACATCGTGTATGTTAAAGTATGAATATGAATATGATAAAAATGTTGAATTATCAATTTATCATTCAACTTCTCAAAGTCTTTACTTAAATTTATGAACTTGTTAAAGTTTTCGAATTTGTTAAACATTGAAAGTTTTATCATAAGAATTTTTTATTTACAAAAGAACGGATCGGCAAGCAGGCCCATGAGTCATAACGTATGCAAAGCGGGCCAGAATTTTCAACCTACATTTTTAATACGAGGTGGGCTAACTCGACCCACATTTTGCATACCAAGTGCGGCCTAAACAGGTCGAACTTACCTGCAATGTCACCCCTACTTGTCAACAAAATAAACATAAATAATTAAATAAATTTTTTAAGATATTCTTTTCTTATATTATTCTTATTTCTTATATTATTTTTATATTATACCTCGTAACTTCTTTTATTTTATTATAATAGATAATATATTATATTATAAGTTTTTGCATACAAAACCTTATTCAGTTTGTGAGATATCATCAACTAGATTTCAAAAAACAAGAAAATTTTAATAAATACCTTACATTGTGTCTAGATATAGAAATTCACAATTTAAATATATTAATTTTGAATTTATCTAATTTTAAATTGCTTTATTTTTTAAAATATTTTGTATAGATAAAAGATTTAAATTTAATGAATTTTCATTTTCTTATTTGGATAAAATGTTTTAATTAATATTGAATATAAAAAATATTTAAATATTAAATAATTATTAAAAATTTAAAAATATTAAAATTGATTATTATTTTTTAATTGATTCTTGTTTATGTTATTTTTTTGTTAAAGTTTGTCAATATATTTTTAGCTAATATTTGCAACATTTTTTTTTCTACTAATGTTAATCCATATTGTTTTTAGTTAATGCTAAGCACAATTATTTAGGTTAATATCGATCTACGATGTTGATAGTTGATAATTTTTTTTCAAGACATCATGGCCAATACATAATAATAATGGTAAATTGTGATTAAGTTAAGGTAATGACTAAAACATATTAGTATATATTAGTATAGTATTAGGCAAAGTTAATCAAGTTATTTAAGTATGTGGAGGACTCATTATGTAAAAGCACATAAACATAATATAAATAACGAGGTAAATTGATTACATTTTATTATTACATCATTTATTATCATATGAGGCACTTAACTAACTTGAGCATCAGAATGTCCTCTGTATAGGTACATCACATCTCGATCTTAAAGAGTCTTGGACCTAGGACATCTACACCTAAAGGTGCAACATTGAAAATTGAAGCACATGAGAAGAGTTACTCGTGAAGGTCTTTGCATGATATATTCAGTTTTACAATAACAAATAGTAATCTACACAAAAAGAATTTAACAACTTAAGTCACCAAAAAAGTAATTACTTGGACAATATCTTGATCTAAGTTATCAAAACCAAAAGTTGAGAGGAAAATATGAGAAGCAAAATGTGAATTGAGGAATATGAATAATTTCAAATTCTTACCTTTAAATCAAATTTATTTTTGTAAATTTTAATCAATCCAATTACTTTAATGAAATTATAGAATTTCAATTTCTTTTTAAATTTTTTACCAACATAACATACTTTATCAAAAAACATTGAAATTCTCTAAAAGAAATAACTATCTCATTAAAGTTTCGTATCATATAGCAAATTTTATATATCAGATAGGAATAAAAATAAAAACTAGGGTCATTACCCTATGTAATCAACTTTTATAAAACCCCATCATCCACTCCCCTCTTCCTCTTTATGTTTCATTTTTTTCCATTTTCCCTTCTTCTAACACTTTCCCCCCTCCACATCTTAACACAACAGCACCTTAGAGGAGAAGAGCTCCTTCCTTTGCAAATTTCTTCAATCAACTCTACATCAAAAGAAGGAGAGCTTCATTTTCACCTTCCCTTTCTACAAAAGAGTAAGTTTTCCTTCTTCATCTTCTCTTGAGTCAAAAATTGATCCTCATGCTTGTGCGGTATAGGGTTGTGCATGCGCTCTTAGAGTGTCTTATAAGATTTCTTAGTCTGTAGCGAAACTAATAGCATGTTAGATTTTGAAATTGAGCACTTTCTTGTTTTATTTAGAACTTTCGTGGCATCTAGCGATTAAGGGTTGTAAGAGATCAAGAGAAATTCCTACACCAAGTGAGAGAAGCTAATTTATAGTTTTGCGGGTTGAGTTGTTCAATTGTTGTTGGAAATTGCAAATTTTTTGTTTTAGAATTGTAAGTTTGTCAATTTCTAAATCTTGATGATGAACTGTGTGATTAAGACGTTAAAATGATGATTGAATTGTGTATTAGTTTGAATTTGTGTAGAAGCATATTGAGTATGCATTGTAATTATGAAAAGCATAAAAAATTGAATTATATGTTATTGATGTATTTGTGTGATCTTTGAATTGAGTATTTTGACACTCGTGAGTTAAGAAGTTTGAAATTTTTAATCATTAAGAGGTTTGTTAAGTCGGGATTAGCTCAAAGAGTGTCAAATTACTCAATCAAAGATCAAAATGGTAAATCTCAGTTTTTTGATACTGTCGGGCATCGTCGTAATCCCGCCGAGAGCCACTTAAATAGTGGCCACTGACTTGGGGGCATTGGATGCCACTTTTGGACTATTAGGCATTCTCAAATCAATGGGTTATGAGGGTCGTAGGGTCGAGCGCCCATTTTCCAGTGCTAGGCGCCTTCAAACAAACATTTAAAAAAAAAAATCAAACACCACTCATTGCATGACAAACCCATCAAAAGACATGTCTAGAAAACTAACAGGAAGATAATCTAGTGCCCATGTGAGGAATTAAAATAAAAAACAAGGTATAAAGAAAAGTTGTAAAATCAAATAGAGAAGCCAAAGGATAAAAAATAAATTGAAAAGAAAAGAACTTGACATGTTAAAGATGGAAGAAATTGTAAGAGAACCTATAGGAAATCTTGAGAGCTTCATTAGTGAGTGATGTTGAGGAGCTTGCATTATAGCTAGTTACAAAGATAAAAAAACAAAAACGCAAAATGAGGGAAAAATCAGAGAGAAATAACACATAAATGAATAAAGTGTCAGTTTAACAGAATAAAGAGAGAAGAATAACCCAAAAATTCTACTAAATACAAAATGTGAGAGAGCAGACTCACAGAGTGTAGAAAGTGAGAGATTGTTGGAAAAGGGAGAATAATATCTGGAAGCATATTTCAATTTGAAGGGTTGGAGAGTGAAATTGACTTTAAAGATGCAACAAAATTTAATCAAGTACACATGTTAGTCATTCAAACTACCACTTGTTCAATTCCCAAACTCTGGATGTAGTTTCCCATTTAGCTTAAAATGTTTTAATTTTTATTTTCATTTTCTTTTTAAAAACTTGAAATTCCATTTGTGTTACCTTATTTTGTAGTATTTATAGATGTGGACGTTGATATTTTTCATTTTTTGAAATTTTATAATTTTTTTAATATTTTGGAAAAAAGGAAAGGCACAAAGTATTAGGCTGACAAGGACGACCACACGAGTACTTAGATCTTTATTGGGAATATAAAACTACGTGAGTGACCATACAAGTACTCAAGAAAAGAAGTGAAAACATATTTTGAATTATTGAGTATAGAGTACTAAGACGACACGAGCGGTTACACGAATACTCATATGTTTAAAGTACATATTTTAATTTTGACAAAGAAATATATTAAGTATTAGGACAACACAAACAGTCACACGAGGACTCTTACCTTTATTTTAAAGATGTCTGCACAAACGACCATACAAACATCCAAAAGAGAAACATATTTTTTAATTATTTTAAGAAAAGAAAGATACAAAATACTAGGACACTGTGTTAACGAAAATTATCAAATTGAATTATTGATTTAGTCCTCTAATTTGTTAGTTTGTTTTATTTTGGTCCTTTTATTATTTTTTGGTTTAGTTTGGTCCTTTAAGTCTTTAAAAGGGTTCAATTTGATCTATTTTGTTAAATTGACGTTAACATTGTGTTTGTCCATGTCATGTGTCATTTTGTGAAATTTTTTGTTTTTTTTTATTTTTTAAAATTAAACTGTCATTTGTCACGTCATGATCGCGACACATGTCAATTCGTGAAATTTTTAACTTTTTTTTATCTTTTTTTAATTTAAAAAAACTGCCACCTAAATATTTAAATTACTTTATTTTTTGCAAGTGTAAAAAATTCTAAGTGAAAATTTTAAGAAATAAAATAACATGAGTATTAAGGGAGAGATTTAATGTATAAATGATAAAAAAATTATTTTAACATGAAAAATATAAGTTGTAATTAAACTTAATTACTAATTTTGTATCAGATTACAAAGGAGAAAATTGAATCATTTTAAAAATAGGGGGACTAAATTGAATCAAAATTATACATAGAGGGACTAAATTGAAAACTGTCATTGTTAGTCTCACATGTAGCACAACCATGACTTTCCACGTGGCAGTTTTTTTTTTAACTAAAAAAATCAAAAATTTAAAAATTGAAAATTCCAAGAATGAACACGTGGCACGACCATGACATGACACATGGAAGTTTGATTTAAAAAAAAATGAAAATTCCACATAAATGACACATGACATGTACAAACAGAGTGTTAACGTCAACTTAACAAAAATGATCAAATCAAACCTTTGTAAAGAATTAGAAGATCAAGTTGAACCATAAAATAATAAGATGATCAAAATGAACCAAACCAAAAAATTAGAGGACTAAACCACTAATTAAGCCAATAACTAAAAGCTTAATATATTTTTGGAACAAGTGTCAACAGAATAAACATGAGTATTTAAGTAAATTTCTTAATATATTTTTTTATATATTATTCTTACTTCTTTTCTTATACTATTCTTATTTCTTACATATGTGAATTTTAATAAGAGCCTTACTACATGGTATTTGGATAGAGAATTCTACGATTTAAATAGGCTTAAATACCTTTTTCGTCCTCATTTTCATAGTGTTTGTTGCGGATAGTCCTCATTTTGACAGAATGTTTAAAATGGTCATCATTTTCGCATTTCGTGTTTTATTTGGTCCTTTTTTGTGACGCCGTTTAAATGAGTAACAGAGCACTGTACAGGTGACATTGTTTCTATTACGTTGCATTGAGGTGTGTTACGTGTACTGTACATATGGCTAATTAACGTTAACTTTTCAATTTGGGGAAAATTTTGCAATTAGGGAAATTTCTTCATCTTCGTCTTTCTTGAGCTCGGATTTGCAGAGGAAGCAACTAATACTTGTCATTTCATTGTTGGATTGCAGTTGTGCTCTTCATTTCAATTTTCTAGTTAATCATCATCAACGAGGTAAGTGGGTTTAGGGTTTTCTGGGTTGTGTTTGCTCGTGGGTTAAGGTTTTCGTAATTCTATTTTGCAGTTTGTTTGTGCTTGGATTGTTGTGATGTTCTGCATGGTTTCTAAATTACTTCCATGATTTTGTGTTGTTTGTGTCTGTAGGTGGGGTTCAATGGGGTATTATTTTAGTTGGTTTGTTTGTCGATTGTCGGTGTTGGTGTAATGGTCCCCATTATTTTATTTGTAATTGATTGTAGCAGTGGTCCCTCATTGCGTTAAAGTAGGCTTAATAATACATCTTTTTTATCTGTTTAATTTACTTTAGGGTAATGAGTGATGATAGGTTCGATGTTGTTGTCTACCGCGGTGGTGAAGTAGAGGCCCATGAAGAGGTTGTTGAAGTAGAGGTTAGGGATGCCAATGGTCTGAATAGGGACAGTGTTGAGGATCCAGGGCTTGTGGACGTGGATTTGAATGTAGCTAGTGATGTTGAAGTGGAAGGTGAAATTGAAGTGGAAAGTGATGATTCTAGCAGAGGTAAATTTGAAAATAGAGCACGTCATTTAACCGAGTTATCTGATGATGAATGACATTTAGAAGAATTACTCAGTGGGCCAGATAACGAGAGTGAAACAGCTGGGGATGAAGAAAACAATGATGAAAGGACAAGATGTGGTCCATTCTAGACATTTGTAATGCCAAAAAGTATGACGGATTACAAATGGGAAGTAGGAACTGTTTTTCTAGACAACAACCACTTCAAGGATGTCATTAGGACTTATGCTATTCATGCAGGAAGAAATATGAAATTCTTGAAAAATGATAGTAAGCGAGTTAGGGTTGGTTGTTTGGGTGCACAAAATAAATGTCAATGGTTCGCATATTGTTCCTATGTTCGTAGTCGTAAGATTTGGCAATTAAGGAAACTACTTGATGTTCATTCTTGTAGCAGGGAGTTCAAGATTAATATCATTAAAGCAAAGTGGCTTAGTGAAACCTTGGATCAAACTCTAATAGAGAATCCAAAGCTAAAGATAAATGACGTAACACAAAGGGCTTTAAGAAAATGGAATACACATGTGTCAATATCAACAGCTCGTAAAGCAAGGGCAATGGTTGCAGATATAGTAGATGGGTCATTTAAAGAGCAATATAAAAGAATCTACTACTATGCAGATGAATTACTAAAATGTAATCCTGGATCAACTATAAAAATCAAAGTGGAAAATGATAATGATGAAGCAATTTTTCAGAGGTTTTACTTCTATTTAAAAGCATGTAAAGATTCCTTTGTCTTCTGTAGACCCATCATAGGTTTGGATGGTTGTTTTTTAAAAGGAAAATACGGAGGTGAGTTGTTAAGTGTTGTGGGTAGAGATGCTAATGATCAGTTACTGCCCTTAGCGTATGCTGTTGTGGAAGTTGAAAACAAAGAAACTTGGACATGGTTCTTAGAATTGCTTATTGGTGATCTTAGAGGTATTGACGTGTGTGAGACAATGACCTTTATGTCTGACCAACAAAAGGTATGTTTAATATATGTGTGGGACGATGATCTTGCTTTTGTTTACTGTTGTAAATACCAATAATCTTATCATTTCACAGGGATTAGTGCTTGTCATTCAGGACCTATTACCAATTGCTGAGCACAGGTTTTGCATGAGGCATCTGTATGCAAATTTCAGAAAAAGATTCTCTGGAAAAAAATTAAAGATACTCATGTGGAAGGCTGCTAGGAGCACACACCCAACAGCTTGGGAAAGAGTGATGTTAACAATTAAAGAGCTCAATATTGATGCTTACAGATACCTTATTGATATACCTCCAAGGTATCTCTACTGTACAAATACTTGATTTATGTACAAATACCTAATTTCTGTACAAATACTTGATATCAATACTGACGCTATTATTCATGCAGGTTCTGGTCCAAGTCTAGATTTAGTGGTCGAGGCATATGCGACACAATTGTCAACAATATGAGTGAAGCTTTTAATAGTGTCATAGTGGATGCAAGAGGCAAACCCATAATCACCGTGCTCGAGGAAATCATAGTTTATTTAATGGAAAGGTGGGCCACCAAGAGAAAAAAGGTTACAACTTTTGAAGGAAACATTTGTCCCAAGGTCCTTAACAAACTACATAAGGAAAATGAGTTAACCAAATATTGGACCCAAGGTTAGGTTTTTGTCTTTTTTTAACACAATCAATTTATTCGTGTACTGATATGTGTAATGATATTTGCAACTGGTCAGGAGAAAAGCTATTTGAAGTGAGGCACATATCCATGGTTGGAAATAAGTACACAGTGAATGTGGATGCTCAACATTACAGCTGTAGAAAATGGCTTTTGACTGATATCCCTTGTTGCCATGTTATTGCAGCAATGAATTTCATCAATGTCAATGCTGAGGACTTCATACCAATCTACTTTAGGAGATCCATCTACGAAGAAATATATCAATCCATCATTTTTCCAGTCAATGGTGAAGTCTTATGGGAAAGAACTCCCTACCTTGACGTCCATCCACCACATAAGAGGATCTGATCTTACCAGGAAGACCCAAGAAAAAAAGAAGGTTGGAAGAGTGGGAGTTGAGAAAGGATAACACAAAAATCAGCAAAGGAGATCATAGAAAAAATGTGGCATATGCCGTCAGATTGGACATAAAGGAGATATTGCTTAGATAAGCTTGTGGATGAGCAAACTACAACACCTGCTGAGACTGCACCAGATGCCCAAACTGCTGAGAATGCATCAACTACTGAAATTGCTGAGAATGCACCAACTACTGAAACTCAAACAACTCAACCACCAAGGAATGAAGTGGAGAGTCAAGCAACATCACTACCAGCACCAAACGAACCATCTCAACAGTTTAGGATGAAATTACAGATTAGGAGGAGGCCATGATAGCAGCTACAAATGTCTTAATTATTTTTTGGAATTTCTGATGCAGAATTCATTATTGATGTACTACATTTTTTGAGGAGGCCATGTAGGCAATTATATGTATTTTCACTTTCCTTAAACTTTGTTCAATATCACTTTTGTCAAACATTGATGTATTGCATTTTGATGAGGATGAATTAATGTTATGAATTTAAATTCTTCCAGACCTAGATCAATTTAATCTCACCCAAGCTTAGATCAATATCACTTACTTCAATGCTTATACTAAGATGTCATTTTGAACAGGTTGGGACTAATATCAACATAATCAAACTAATTCATTTCTTCATTTACAATAGTACAAAACAAATTGAACTTTAAAAGATTACACACAATAACAGTACGAATAATACAATAACAACACAAGTGAACCCTATTACTAATTGCAGCCTTTTCTCAGCAACCTTCAATGACTTCTCCAAATCATTAATCTGCCTCATTTGTGTCGTGATGATGACATCCTTTTCATCAACATCACCATTTCAAAAAGTTGAAGCCCACATTATTGGAACCACCACTCTGTAAATCAATAAACCAAAAATTAAAACCAATTTATTATTAGCACAAAAATAAAAATAGATTGTACCCAAAATTTTCTACCAATATTCTTTGGAGTTCTTGCCATCCTCAAAGCTACCATCTCTTCACAGCTACAAATTGAGGTTAATCCATTTCTCGTTAAACCACCAACAGTGCACGAAGTGATACAACACGGCTGCCTCCAACGATTACAACCAGAGGTAAAGGAGAAAGATTTGGACCGTGACATACCTATATAATGGGATTGCATGAAGAAGAAGATTGCAGCAACACCAATTGGGAATGGAGGAACAAGATTGCCGAAACTCATCAATTGCTCAAACATTCCTTACCAAAACCCTAGCTAACTTATTTATCCCCAAATATCTAATTATCACACTTGTACAGTACACGTAACACACCATAATACAAACAGTGCCACATGTACAGTGCTCCATTACTGATTTAAACAGCGTCACAGAAAAGGACCAAATAAAACACGAATTGCGAAAATGAGGATAATTTTAAACGTTCGGTAAAACTGAGGACCATTTTAAATATTTTGTTCAAAATGAGGACCATCCGCAACAAACACTACAAAAATGAGGACGAAAAAGGTATTTAACATCAACTTAACAAAAATTATCAAATTTAACCTTTGTAAGGAATTAGAAGACCAAGTTGAACCATAAAATAATAAGATAACCAAAATGAACCAAACCAAAAAATTAGAGAACTAAATCACTAATTAAGCCAATAACTAAAAGCTCAATATATTTTTGGAACACGTGTCAAAAGAATAAACATGAGTATTTAAGTAAATTTCTTAATATATTTTTTTATATATTATTCTTACTTCTTTTCTTATACTATTCTTATTTTTTATATATGTGAATTTTAATAAGAGCCTTACTACATGGTATTTGGATAGAGAATTCTACAATCTAAATATATTAATTTTGAATTTATCTAATTTTAAATTGCATTATTTTTTTAAAGATTTTGTATAGATAAAATTTAAATTTAATGAATTTTCATTTTGTTATTTGGATAAAATGTTTTAATTAATACTTAATATAAAAAATCATTTAAATATTAAATAATTATTAAAAATTAAAAAAAATTAAAAATGATTATTTTTTTTAATTGATTCTTGCTTATGTTATTTTTTGTTAAAGTTTGTCAATATTTTTTTAGCTAATATTTGTAACATTTCTTTTTCTACTAATGTTAATTGATATTGTTTTTAATTAATGTTGAGCACAATTATTTAGGTTAATATGGATCAACCATGTTGATAGTTGAGAGTTTTTTGTCAAGACATCATGTTGGCCAAGAAATAGTAACAATGGTAAATTGTGATTTAGTTAAGGTAATAATTAATAATAGCAAAGTATTAGACAATGTTAATTAAGGTGATTAAATATGTGAACCAAACTCGTTTGGGTACAAGTCCATAAACATAATATAAATAACATAGTACATGATATAAATTGATTACATTCCGTTATTACAACATTTATTATCATTTGATGCACTTGACTAATTTAAGCATCAAAGTGTCTTTTGCATACACATCTCATCTCGGCCTTGAAGAGACTTAGACCTAAGACATCTAAACCTAAATTGCAAGATTGAAGGTTGAAACACTTAGAAGAGCTACATTGAAGGTCTTTGCAAGGTATAGTCCGGCTTATAAGAACAAATAGTAATTTACAAAAAAGATTTTAACAACTTAAACCATCAAAAAAGTAATTATTTGTATAATGACTCAACCTAAGTTAAGATGTCCAAAACTAAAAGTTGAGAGGAAAATATGAAAAACAATATGTGAATTTAGGAATATGAATAATTTCAAATTCTTACTCTTGGATCAAATTTATTTTTTAAAATTTTAATCAATCCAAATACTTTAATAAAATTATAGAATTTCATTTTTTTTAATTCTTTATCAACATAACATACTTTATCACAACAAATTTGAAATTCTCTTAAAGAAATAATTATCCTATTAAAATTCTATATCATATAACAATTTTATATATCAAATAAGAAAAAATAAATAAAAACTAGGGTAATTACCATATTTAACCAATTTTTTAAAACCTCGTAACCCATTCCCATCTTCCTCTTTATCTCTTTCATTTCTTTCCCCTTTCCCATTCTTTTAAAAAAAATTCTCCCCCTCTTCATCTTTGCGCAACAACACCCTAGGGGGAGAAGAGCTCATCGTTTTGCAATTTTCTTCCACCCATCTTTGTTCAACCCGACATCAAAAAGGGGAAGGCTTCATTTTCACCAAGCCTTTTTCCAAAAGAGTAAGCTTTCCTTCTTACTCTTCTCTTTTATCGAGAATCAATTGTCATGCCTGTGTGGTGGGAGGGTTGTGCATGTGCTCTTGGAGTTTCTTCTAAGATTTTTTAGTCTGTATTGAATCTAATAGTATGTTAGATTTTGAAATCAAGCTCTTTCTTGTTTTGTTTAGAACTTTCATGGAATCTAGCAGTTAGAAGTTGTGAGAGATCAAGAGGAAGTCCTACATTAGGTGAGGGAAGCTAATTTCTAGTTTTGCATGTTGAGTTGCTCAATTATTATTGGAAATTGCAAATTTTGGGTTCTAGAACTGTAAGTCTGTGAATTTCTAAATTTGTGATGATGAATTGTGTGATTAAGACGTTAAAATGATGATTGAATTGTGTATTTGTTTGAATTTATGTAGAAGCATGTTGAGTATGCATTGTATATACAAAAAGCATAAAAACTTGAATTATATGTTATTAATAGTGTCTTTGTGTGATCTTTGAATTGGGTATTTTAACACTATGAGTTAAGAAGTTTGAAAATTTTAACCGTTAAAAGTTTTATTAAGTGAGGATTAGCTCAAAGAGTGTCAAAGTACTCAATCAAATATAAAAATGGTAATTCTTAGTTTTATGATACCGCCAGATGCTATTATAGTGTCACCGAGAGCCACTTAGACAATGACCACTGATGTAGGGGCATTAGAGGTCACTTTTGGACCGTTGGACGCTCTTAAATCAGTGGGTTCTAGAGTCGTATCGTCAAGCTCTAATCTGTTTTGTAAATTGTCAGATCGAGCTAAAATTTTTACTGGTCCTAGATAGATAATTTTGTTCTTTGACCACTCGTATCTTCAATTGGAGGTCTATAGTAAAACCAACTTTTCATGTAACTTTTCATAGTTTAAGTTGTTGATAACTTTGACCTTTGTTACTTGTTTGGTGCATAATTTTTTCCACAGTTACCCAATTGAGTTTATTCTCTTTGAATTGCATTTTTTTATTCAATTATTTTTAATTTGAATGTAAGAACATAATTTTCCGAGTTTTATGGAAACTGCAATTTTATTTGGAACAGAGACGAATTTCAATTTTACATTAAAAGTTAGGGAAAAACATATTAAACCGAATAAAATATTATGACATGATGTATATCATAACAGGTTTTGAGATGATAATGGAGATAAAATTTTTAATGAAATAAGTGATGAACACAAATTGAAATTGGAGAACGGTGTGAAAATGAATATAAATTAGTTACGATAATTGAATAGATAATTTTGTATAAAAAAATTGAAAAATAAATTTTAAATAAAATACCTCTCTTAAAGGACTTACTTCCCATTCAATTTTGTTTGTTGTTTATAGTTTACATGTTGATGATAGGTATTTCTTAATTTTGCTATCTACTATTTACATCAATACCTTTCATCTCTCATAATATTTGCCGCTTTAACATTTACCTTTTCAAGAATTATGTTGAATAAGACTGCACCTTAGGCTGCTTTCTTCAAGCTGTCACCCCATAATGAAAATTAATAAAAAAATATGCATATACATACATACATATATATATATATATATATATATATATATATATATAATATAATATAATATAATATAATATCTAATAAGGTAATGAAAACATCATTAAAAAGGATTATAAAAAAGAATAGCTAAAAGAATATCTAGTTACCTGAAGGAGACATATGGTGTGGAACATGTCATTGAATTCCTGTAAGAGAAACTTCTCCTGTACAACAACTTTTGCTAATTCTGATAGCAATCCAGCAATCTCGTCAGCCTGATTGTGAAAAAATTTTAACTTTATTTTCAATTTTGAGTCCTCACCAGATAATGACTAATACACTTATCAAACATACCAAGGGTAAATAAGTAGACAAAAGTGAATTCATGGAATTTGTTAGATTCAATGCACGCTTTTCATAACCAGATGCTAATTTCAAATCCACCTGTAAACAACACAATAACACGAAGTCTGTAAATGCGATTTTTTTATATTGAATGTCTTTAATTTAACTTACCTTTGCACCTTCTAAAAGATGAACTCTGCATGCAACAGAATACAAACATTCTTGCAATAAGGTGATTGCAGCTACATATGGCTTTTTCATAGATCTCCATGTTTTCAATAGCTTCATCTACAAACATATATCACACACCAACGATGAGAAAATTGAATCTCTAAAACAACAACAATGGCATTGTGCAAATGCACATCTCAATTAGAATTCATTTCAACCAATTCAATCATAACTAAATGAGACACACGTACACTATAAACTCACTTGAGATTGCAGTATACCCTCCAGTTTCATCTCAAGCTTCTCTCTCTCTATCTCTATTTTCGTTAGTACTAGTGAATATCGCAATTTGGCTTGACTATTCAAAGCACATATGAAAGTGCCCTAAACACAAAACAATTGACAACAAAATTGTTAATCTCACTATAGGTGAAATATAAAACCATTTCAGAAATAAACAACCCAAAAACCTTAAACAAATGAACATAATAGTCTGTGTCTAAACAGTCTATTTTCTTTTATCGAATCATTACCCAAACTTTGAGGAAAATGGTGTGATTCACAGCACAAGCTCTTGCATTTGCAAATCGCCATTGAATGAAATGATTATCAAGCAAACGTAGTTGATGAACCAACTCAATATTTAAAGGTTTCTTGTGTCTGAAGAGATCAATGCCCTTGCTCACAATCTTCTCCACACTTTTGGGTTGTGGTGCCCTCAGGCTAATATGGCTATGAGACAATGCCCAGTGAGACTTGGAACTCACATACCCAAGAACAGAATTGTTAGCTTTCTTCACCGCTTTGTGCGTCTTCGCCACCCATGAGTCATGAGAATCTCCCCCTTTTGTTCCCATGTATTTAGAAAAAACCTTATCACCCTCTTCTCTCGAAATCCATGTTCTTGCCAGAGAATGTGGTATCTGATTCTTAATCAATTCAATTCTTACAATAATGAAAGTTTCTTTAAATGATGCTTTATTTTCGTTCAAGGTGAGTCTTTTAGGAACAATATGGGAATCAAGTTTCTTCATTTCATCGTCTCCTTCGAAGCCATTAACGTTGCTTCTTAACTCCTTGCAACTTCTTTGTTTCATGCGATTAGAGAAAACAAAAACATGTTATGATTCTGATGATGGATGATTTATTCTCTCTTTCTCAACCTTTCGTTATCTTTGTGATCGTCCAAGAGTGACGGAAATTTAGTTCTCAATTTTAAATAAAATCTCACCTTTAACTCTCATCATCATTCATTATAATTTTTTTTTATTTCTATATAATATTTTGTAAAATGGGTATCGTGGAATTCAATGTTTATCTTAAGTTATTATTAGGATAGTCGTAATTTATTTTTATACATATATTTCCTTTTTCACATAAAAATATATTTAATTAAATAGTCTTATATTATTTAAAATTACTGTTATGTTATAAGAGAAAAACAATTATTTCAATTCTTCCCTTCTTAGTTTCTTCTCTTGGATAATTTGAGAGGCTTTTTCTTCTTGTTTTGTTTTCTTGTTCTCACAAGAGTATTGCTTGGTCTTTCGTAATCTATTAACTCTACAAATTATCTCATCTCAAAGCTAGTTAAAACTAAAATAAAATAAAGAAACCAATTGAAAAATAAGAAAATGATATAATAAAAAAACTATTGCAAAAAGTTTATTTGGGCCAATAATTTTCAAAAAACTCAATTTTCTAAATTTGTTTAATTCAATCTAAGAAGCTTTTAAGATAAATAAAATGCACATTTAAGAATTATGTACCTATAAATCACTATAAGAAAAAATCAATTTTGCTAGAGAAATTAGCGAGGAAATAGGAAAAGAATGAAATTGTAGCATGTATGTAGCAAAATAGCTACAAATTTATCATAATATATATTTGTAACTAACCCCTCTCTAATTAAAGAGGGAATAGTGAAGAAAATAAGGTGTAACTTCTTTGTAGCAAAATAGCTACAAATTAACTAGAACATATATTTGTAACTAATTTCTTACTAATTTGTGATGAAATAGCAAAGAAATAAAATTATAACTAGTTCGTAGTAAAATAGCTACAGATTTACTTGAAAATATTTATAGTTAACCTTCTCAATTAAAATCATACTAAATTTATTTTTAATTTTAGTATATATATATATATATATATATATATATATATATATATATTAGTTTATATATTTAAATATTATTTTTAGCTTAAATATTTTAAAATTATTTTTAATTTAAATATAATTATACATTGAAATATAAATGATAAATATAAATATTAATAAATTAATTAAAATATATAATAAAATAAGATAGGATTTTTTCGGTAACTAACAAATATAATTTATATTTAAAAAATAAAAATATTCTAAGGAAAATAAAATTATTAAAAAAATTAAAAACTATCAATATATTAACACATTATAAAAATATACTTTATTATTATATATAAATTAATTTTTTATTTATAAATTATATTTATTATATATTTTTTAAATGGTAAATAATATTTACAATATTTTTTATTTTCCATTTAAATGTTATAAAAGTATTGAAACAATTCTTTTTAGTTATATTTAAAATGAAATGATTAATTATTTCTTTTAATTATTTATCATCTCTTATGCTGTTTTTTTCATATGTTAATTGATTTGAAATAAAATGATTATTAATTAATTTATATTATTACAAATTTATTATATTTAAGGTATAATTTTTATATGTTTATTTTTTTAAAATTTTAAATATAAAATAAATTATTTATGATACATTATAAGTAAAAGTAAATTGTAAGTAAATATTTTATTTTTAAAATATAAATATTTAACTTAATTTAGTTATACACTTAAAAATAATCTAATGTTTAATTAATTTTAGTAAAAAAAATAAATTTTTCATAAATAATTATCGATATTATTATGTATCTTTTTATATAAGAGGATAAAATTTAATATTTTAGAATTTGTTGTCTAAAATTTTCAGATGTTTGTGGAATTTCTGAAAGCATCCGGTGTGTGAAGCTCAATTTTGGTAAGTTTTTCAAATTTCAGCTTAAACAACTCAAACTCTAGACTCTTTCTTCAACCTCATTTCTACTGAAATTAGGAAAGGATTTGATGTCGTAAACGAAGTCAGATTCAAATCTTCGTTTGTTTTGACAAAAACACGAGTTCGCCAGCTATGGTCGACTTCGAGTTCGCGGATAAAGCTCCTCCTTAGTTCGATCAAGTGGTACACTTTAAATTACTGGTTCAAACCTTCAACTTGAGCATCTTCATTACTTTACATCTCATCTTAATCGATTCCTGCACAATATTCTTCATTGCACGTTTTTCACAGATTAATTAGGATTTAAAGTTATCGATCGAACCTTTCTTGTTGTTCTGTCGTGTTTTATTCTCAGATCTTTAGAATTGTGGAATCATTAGCATTTTGCTTGATTTTTTTTCTTCCGTGTTTGACCTTTTCAATGTTCCCAAATATCAGTCAATTATTAGTGATTTTAAAGTTACAGATTTAGTGAAGAAAATTAAATTAGGATTTCTTTTCATATATATATATATATATATATATATATATATATATATATATATATTATATATATCAATGTTCATAAGGGATTTTCATTTTATATCAGTTTTATATATCAATCAGTAGTTGGATTTTGGTCCAATCAATTCAGAAGTTTTATTAATATGCAGTTACAGTGTATCATATTTTATGATTCAATTCCATCAGAATTTTATCTCGAGAGTGCATCAATCCCCATCATCTTCTCTCTTGTTGTTCCACTCCCATTAATAATTCATTTCAAACACTCTTTTCTTCTTTAAGCAAGGTTAGACCAAAATTATTTATGGTTGAAACATTAAAAAATGATGAGGATATTTCAAATGAGAAAGTTGTTAATGATTATTTTCAAGATGGTGGATCAATGGGAGTGACAAATATTGCTCTTGATGATGAGGAAATACACTTGTTTTATGACAATGCCCCAATGGAAGAGGTAAACATGGATGATGTAAATTATCCAATACAATGTGCATCGGATAAAATATTTCAATTATTTGAGCTAATCTAAAAAAAATTCAAGATAACTTAAGGTGTGTTTTGCATCTGTTTGTTGTTTCTTGATATTATAATACTCAAACACATGCAAAATGCCCTGAGGAAGAGGAAGAGGGCGAGGTCGAGGTTTTATTACTCCATTTCATCCTACTCAATCTCTCATTAACTCTTTAGACCCGAATCCTTTTTTGCACTCACCATGTATAGTACAAATATTTTAATGATGTCTTATATATTAACTTTTTTTAAGTTTTTTAACTACAAGGTATTATTTCATTATCTTTTTCTTAGGTGCTACTTCCATCCATGAACCATGAGTTGATGTTGGCCATTCAACCAATGGTGATCAATCAACAGACACCACCCCAACAATCTTTTAAGAGAGAATTATTGTCTACTTTAAAGAAACGAGAATGAAGACATGCCTCAAAGAATCCAAAACTTTGTTTATGTTTTAATTGTTGATGCGTTACTTTTTGTTGATACCCTCTGATGCTTTTGTGTCCTAAAACTATTATACATTAGTGGAAACTGAAAACTTTTATGTTGTTTTGTATTGTTTGATGGATATACTTTGATCATTGTAGGATCCTTTGTAAACAGGTATTTCAAATATTGGAAGTATTTATACACTTTTTGTGAATCATTTATTTTCTTTGTCTTCCTTTTTTATCATGGGCATAGGTTCATGGACATGACTCATAATAGAGAGTGAATAACAATAAAGTAATTTCAATTAACAAAATAATATTTGTAGGAGAATAATAGAATTGCAATAAATTAGCTAATCAATTGTGATACAGATTAATGATAAACGAAATTGTGACAAATTAATTATGAAATAGCGAGAATAAAATTGTAACAGATTATCAACAGATTAGCTATGGATTAGCGAGAAAATAATAGCTACATATTAGCTACTGATTAGAGAGAAAAGAATTGCGACAGATTAGCTACGGATTAGAGAGAAAAGAATTGTGATAGATTAGCTACGGATTAGCGAGAAGATAATCGCGACAGATTAACTACAAATTAGCGAGAAGAGAATTGCGGCAGATTAGCTATGAATTAGCGAGAACAAAATTGTGACAAATTAGCTACGGATTAGCGAGAACAAAATTGCGACAAATTAGCTACGGATTAGCGACAACGAAATTGCGACAGATTAGCTACGAACTAGCGACAACAGAATTGCAACAGATTAGCTACGAATTAGCTAGAAATTTTAAAACTTTTTCACTTCAATTAGAGAGGAAATAATAGAGAGGGATTAGCTATGAATTAGCTACAAATTAGCTACGAATAATATCCCTCTCTAACTAATTACTTGTATTTAGCTACGAAATTTTTTTTAGCAATTTTGGTAAGTAATATGTCGTAAAATATTTTAGCTACAGATTAACTACGGATAAACTACAAAATTTTTCGTAGCTAATTTATAAAATTTTTGTAGTGAATTATTTACCATTTATTTATTAATTTCATCTTATAAAACATATAATATTGTTACTTGTACTAATTTATTATTTAAAAAACTTAAATATATAATTCCAAATCATAAAACATATAACCTTTTTTATTTAACCCCAAATTAAAATTATCTGTTTAGCTTCTAAGTTATAGAAAATGTTTTTTTTTTGTCTTTCAGTATTAACATGGTATACTTAGAGTTGAAATCGTTAACAACTTCCACATCACCAATTAAATATCTAATTAAAATAATGACATGAATTTTTTTAGTTAAAGTGTCTTTTTAGTTCTTATCATTTAGGTCAGTTTTATTTTAATTCATCCCATTTAAAATTATTTTAGTCTCTCTAATTTAAAACTACTTTTTGTTAATCTTTCAAATTGATTTTCTTGAAATTGAAGATCTAAAAATGCAATTTTTAATTTAGAAAACTAAAAGAAGAAATTAAAAAAATGGAGGGATATATATATAAACCTATTTGAAAATACAAAGGTAATTACTATTCATTCTAATTCAGATGAAGTGGAACTAAAGTAATAAACTATGGAGTAGTTTTTTCATCGATGTTACTTATAAAACATTAGTTTGAATCTACAGTCTTCTGTATTTCAAAATTTTTTTAAAGACTTCTTTGAGTTGTTTTTTTTTTTTCCGTTAAATTATTGTTTGTTCAACATTCTATTTATCAAATTATTTGCTTGACGTGACTAGCTTGAGGAATATTTGAAATTGTTCAACGAAATACAACACCACACATCAGTATAAAATAAAAAGTTTGAAATATAGAGATTCATTTCATGCATAATAGAGTCAAAAGTTTGATTCTTCATGTGCCAACCAAAACTCAGAATACTGAGATTCATTTCATGCAGAATCAACTTTTGATTCTATTATGCATCGTATTGGTTTAAATGACTATTAACCTTTTACTATCAACTAGTAGAGCTTTCATGAAGATTAAAATGAACAACATCAACAACTATTGCACTTCTTACGAGTAAAAATTAAGATTAGAGATCGTTTTCTTGAAGGAATGCGCTCAAAGTGTAAAGAATTGAATTAGTTAAACATAATTATTTTCATAAACTCCAGCATAAGATTTCGTAGTAGTTTTCAGTTCTAACCCAAGATTAGTGTAGCCTAAATTTCAAGTAAAATGAGCAATTTTTCTCTAATCTGATATACGATCATTGTACTCGAGGAGAAAAAGAAAAAATAGCACAACTATCAAAAGAAGCTGACACCAGTAAATTGCATATAACGAAGTTCAAACTTTTACTGAGAAATTTATTGCAGCTAAAGAGAAACTAATCATTAGGGCTGGGCAAAATAAACCAAACTGCATTGTACTATAAAAAACTGCACTGAACTAAAAAACAATTCACATGAACTGCACTGAACTAAAAAACAGTTCAGACGAACTGAACTGT
>Ga0214543_1004067_pt1 | contig 27955 bp, 10 predicted proteins | sample CNSS2metaG_FD_160094 | JGI IMG/M metagenome (GOLD analysis project Ga0214543, IMG submission 160094) | Root nodule microbial communities from cowpea collected in UCLA plant growth center, Los Angeles, California, USA - CNSS2 | ecosystem: Host-associated > Plants > Roots > Nodule | place: USA... | reverse complement strand
TATAAAGTGAAAGGTAAAATCTTACCATTCACTCGAATAAAAATAACTATTTTGAATAAATACACACATACTCTCATTTTATTATTTTTCGAGATAATATCTAATTTTGGGATTTTTTTTTGTCTAATAAATCAGAAATATCTCAAAATAGTCTGTATTTGAATTTTCTTTTGAAAATAGTACAGTTTTTAATAAAAAAAATTGACATATTATTCACAATATTTATTCAAATAACATTGTTTACTTTTCATGATCATAATCAGAATTTGATGAACATTTTTTTTTTGTTTAATCATATTATTCACATTTTTTAAAATTTTTAAAATTTTTAAATTTAAAAAAAAAAAAACTGGCATGTGTCAAAATATGATTTTGTCACGTGTCAATTATTTATGTGAAAATCTCGATTTGGTCTCTGTATTTATTATTTTGTCTCAATTTAGTTCTAATCTCTTTTTAAACTGAAGTAATCTCATCTCTTTCAAATTGAGACCAACAATATTATAATGATATTTAAAAAATCACAAGCTTACACATGATAAAATCCTAATTTGATACGTGTCAACTGATTTTTCAAGAAAAAAATAAAGTAAAAAGAAAATTAAAAAAAAAATAAAAAAATCACGAGCTGACACATGTCACACAGTTAATGGAAAAAATCAAACTGAAACAAATTTTAAAGAATAGGATCCAATTGAAATAACTTTAAAATTGATGATCCAATTGAGATTTTGTAATGTAAACGAACGGAGATCTTCCGTGTGATTAAACCATAATATTAAAGACGAATGAGAGTTAAAGGGACTGTGTTAATTTGAAAATTGTTAAAAAAAAAATTGAATCTAAATTTGGCTTTTGAGATATACGACGGTGTGTAGTGTTTGAAGAAGAAGAAAAAAGTATGAGAGGGATGAAGTTAAAAAGTGATAGCAAGTTCCAAGCTAAAGGTGGAAAGTGATGATTGAGTCCAAAGAGAGAGGAAGTTTAATCTGATCCTAAAAAACGCAGTTGAAGAAATGAAAGGAAGGGAGATGAAGAATCGAAAGCAAAGTGAGTGTTTGTTTACCTAACACCCTGGTCGTGGTTGGGGATATTGCTGCACCAAGTACAACATAAAGTCACTCTTTTCTTCATATTAGGCTCCACCACACACCAATATGCTCCTTTCTGTACCATCCTTCTGACCCCCAAAAAGTCTCACATGCTTCTTCTTCTTATTTCCTCAACCATCACCTAATCAAACTAAACACACAAAATCACAAATACCATTCACATCACACTACTAGTTTAGCCTCGACTCATCGTTGTAATCATTCAATTCAGTATGCCATAGATATATATATACATAGACATATGATAGTTGATGCAGAAAAAAATTGAGATGGTAAGAAAAGAAAAGGGATGTTGGGGTGTGACATAGCATAGAATAGCATAGCATAGCATAATGAGGATGATTAATTGGAGGTGAAGAAAGAGAGAGAGCGTGCAGTGCAGAGACATATCGAAATCGGTGTGTCAAATCGAGGCATCAAAACATGAGAGGAAACACTGTTGTGTTGGAAGAACACGTAAACCAATCTGTGACTGTACAACCTCTGAGTTGTGACCTCTCGTCAACAACCACTCTCCTGTTAATTTGATACAGACATTATGGGAAGGAAGAAAGAAAAGAAGAGTGAATGAGTGAGTGAGTTATGAAGACATGTTTTTGCAGTGTTTGTAGGTTCTTTCTTGGTTAGGTAGATGGGTGGAGACAAAATTCAATTTGGCAGTTTCTGTGAAAACGTTGGTAGCATTCCGTTTCGGGTCAGACCTTTCTGATTCGTGTAAACAAGATGCGCTTTTATATGCCATACACCCTTTTTTCTAATCACACTGCACATTCACAAATATCTCCAACTATCTGCAAACACCTCACTATGAAAAACTTTACCTATAACAATATCCAAAATCTACCTCCTCACACAAACTTACATGTTTAATGCTCTTTCTTTATGATATTTTTATGCTTTTTCAAGCTTTAACGTAAGGGACAATAATATTTTGACTATTAAATTTTGACAACTTTCTCTTACAACATGATTTGTCATCTTTTAAGTGATTTTGAAAGATTGAAATTGAGAAAAATAAAAAATGAAAAATCACTTAAAAGATAACACCTAAGATTGTAAGAGAAAATTGTCAAAATTTAGTAGTCAAAAGATCATTTTCCTAACATAAGTACAAGAGATAGAGAAAAATCATTAAACTTTGTTTCTTTTCTTTCTTTTAAATATTTTTATGAATTCGGCTACTAGAGAAAGGATTTGCTTATTTATCATGCAAGCTTCTGTTTCTTTTTTATCTCTTAAAAAATTTTGAGTTCCGATGCAAGATCAAGTATTTGCTAACGTGGATGAATTTAATGATATATCTTAAATGATTCTAATATTATATTAAAAAAAATACATTTTTAAGTTTAATTTAACTCATGTAATTTGTATGAAAAGATTTATATTTAAGATTATTTTATTTTTAGTTAATATGGAATTTTAAACTAAATGTTTTTTATCTTAACTATTGGATTTTCATGTGATTTTTTTTTCCTAAAATGCTTAAAATTATACAAAAACGGTCTTGAAATACTTCCTATAGAAAAAAGTACCACAGAACTAATAAAACAACTTCATGGATAAAAAAACAGTTAAATTAAGAAATCATTATTTCCCAGTCTTAGAAAAGTGACTTCTGCTAAAACATAGATGAAAAGAAAAAAAAAATCAAATAGAAAGCAAATAAATCTCCATTATCAATTAATAAAAACATGATTGACAAGACTTTGAAAGTAATTTTATAATTCTATTGACGTATGTATCTTTGTTGTGAATTCTTGAACGTGATATGTATTTCAGAGTCATTACAGGCTATCAAACTTATCAGGCGTTCATAGTTCACATTTGTATTAAACTATTTGCTGAGACCATTCGTGATATTTATGAGAGGAAACTGAATCTAGGACTTTGTTCATTCGTTAAGAGAAGCTAATTAATTTCTGTGCTAACTTTCTAGCAACAACTAGCCCTGGAGTTTCTGAGTTGGAATTGAGATTGCTATTTCTTCTCTACAATTACCAAAATATTCTATTTCAAAATATAGATAAGCACAAGACGACTCACTATATATCCATCCAAAATTCTCAAATGCCATTTGTAATTTATATAGGGAATAAACTCTCAAATTAAGTAGTTTTCAAGAAATTACAACTTGTTGACTCAATTAAATAAAATTCTTGTTATAATCAAATATTTAATCTTTGACTAAAAAATTTCAAAGTTCAAAGTTGTAAACAATTATGGAATAAAGTTAAAAGCAAAAAAAAAACACTACTGTACTTGGAAATAAACATTTTTCACCATCTCAAAATTAGCGAATTTTCCTTGACTGATGAAAGAGCCCGTAGACCCTAAATATGCCTATGGCAATGATAATTCCCAACAAAACAAGTTTTATATTTTGGCTGAGATGTAACATTAGCAGTGCCGCATGTTAGTCCAAAAAAGCTGCGTCATGAACTAATAATTGTAACTTCTTGATTATTCACACGCAACCCCCAAACAACAACGTATCAGAACATCACCATTTATCTGAACGCTTCTTCAAATTCTAATAGCTAACTCTATCGTCTATGCAAAATTAAAACATACGGTTTCTTACATCATTTTCGGATCACCAGTAACTTTTTCTGATTGTCGATAATAGCATAACGAGTAAAGCACATAAATAACAATAACCCAAATAAAACATGATATATAGGTATTAACCATCATTTGCTTTAAACTAAATTAGGACAAAAGTTACACATGATCAGCTCAACAAAGTCATAACATCCATACTTTAACTCATAAGCAGTGTCTAGAAACCCCTATTTAATAACCCTAATAGTAATACACACGTAGAGATAGATAAGAAAAGGAAAAAAAAGGACAGAACGATCGAAATAGACAGAAAAAACACCATAACTAAAACCTTTCCCATGCATCATCATTCAGCTTTCTACTCTTCCTATATCTGCACAATGATGAAATATATATGTTAATAATGATAATAAAAAAAAAAACATTATGATCACATAAAATGAAGAAAAAGTTATTGCAACAGAAGCAGGTGTAATGTGCGCACCAAATAATAACATGCACCATGCTGGAGTGAATGAAGAGTGACACCCCATTGGTTTGTTAGCACAGGTTGACCAGTGGCGTGGATGAGCACAGCATCATCTCCAAAAGCTTCACGCACATTGAAAGGTCCCACCGCTACCTCGAATGCCACATCGTTAATGAACACCGTTGATCTCGCCGCAGCAGTTGGATCTCCCATGCCTGAGATACACACAAATATCTCTCATGTGCAAGTCGAAACACAAGCTACCACAAGTCAACTAAAGGCTAAGGCCAATTAAGGCCATGCACACGTGACCCAAAATTCATGCTACCCATCATCTTCAACCTAATCATTTTAAAACTTACATATGTTTTTATCTTATCATCAATCCATTATTCTGTATTTTCCTCTCTTTTTTTCTTCTCTTTTTATTATATAAAATATTTTACAGTAAAAAAAAAAATACTCTTGTTACTGGTATGGTACGCACTACTCATCCTGTCATCCATAACTATTTAATTATATATATCGAAAGTAACAAGCAACCAAGCCCTACTTAGAGTTTCACACTGTATATTTGTTACCAACTGGTTCAGGGCATGGGGAAAAAATGCATTGTTCAAGTCATTTCTGCAAATCGCAATGCTAATAATGAACTAACTCGTAGTATTGTGATGATCTCTTCTGATGCTTTTTTTTTTTATTAATCTTTCATGTTTTAAACTAATTTTATGAAAAGATAAAAATAAATTTATCGTACCGTATAGAAATATATCCAAAGAGAATGCAAAATTCTAAATAAAATTACCTTGAACTTGAGCAATGACGGGGGATAGAACAGTGGTGGATGAGGTAGTGATGGGAGGTATGGCAGAGGGAGTAGTAGGAGCTGTTGTTGTGGGAGTGACACAGAAATTAAACAGTGAGGGCTGGTGCATTATTTTCAGACTCTTGTCTTGCTCCAGATCTTTCTTTGAAGCAGCAGCACCATGGCCTACGATCTCACTCAGCAAGAGACTGGTGCAAGGACCAACGTTGTGTTGAGGAGGCGATTGAAGTTGAACAACATTGGACAGCTCCGAGAAACAAAACCCTTGTGATGCAACCGTACTAGGTGGTATTCCCTGCCCATGATGTTGCACTGGGAAGAAGAAACCCCCGGTTTGTGCGGCGGCAGCAGCAGGTGGTGGGGGTGGAAGCATAGAAGACTCGTGGTGAGTCTGAAAATAGGTCTGGTTCACAGAAGTAGTTGGAGAATTAGGTACCACATCGGTGACGTTAGAGAATCCGATGGAGAATACCTTGGTGGGTATTAATTCTTTTGGAGAGGATTTCTCAGAGGAGGAAGATGAGGATGATGGTGCAGTGATCTGGGGGAGAGAAGTGGGGTTTTGTTGAGCTTCAAGGTTCTGGTTCTTGGAGTTTTGGAGATGGCGAAGCTTGTGTTTGCTCCTTGATTTGCGGTTCTGAAACCAATAGAATACGTTTGCATCACCCACTTGGCCATACTCTTGTAACTGTGCCCTTATCTTTCTTATCTCATCCCTCGGAGGATTCACCATTCCTGAGTTGAATATAGCTTCCAGAATGCGAATTTGCTCAGGTTTTGGATTCCACCTTGGCTTTGGCTCCGGACTTCTCTCTTCACAACCCGTACCTGTAGTGTCAAAGAAACAAACAAAAAGAGAGAAAATAAAAAACACAAAAATGTTATGAACTTTACACATATAAATCGTGATATCTACCTATATTTTATGTATATAAAGAATATGATGAAAACGAAGTTGTAAGTAAAAGTGAAGTGCATGGTACATATATTTCTGGGTTGTAAATGTTGTAACGTAAAAGGGTTAATGATAGGTAAAGAGTGATGTGAGAGGTTGAGAGTGTGGCAAACCTGAAGTGTAAGGGCTTCTGTGGCAACCAGTTGAGATGAGGGAGGGGTTGATGTCATGCTGCCATTGGTGGTGAGGGTTGCAGGGCTTAGACTTGAACATGCTCGGCCAGTGTCTATTAGAAGAAGCCATGATGGTGGTGGAAAATTACTGAAGTGAAAGTTAATAGATAGGAAAAACGGAGAACGAGATGAGAGAAAGAAAAAACAATCTAGAAGCAGCAGTGGTTTTTGTTTCTCTTGGTTTTGGGTGTGAACTGAAGTCACAGGACCAACATAACGTGGCTTCTTATATAGGCTCTTCACCTACCCTAGGGTGTGTAACTGTGCATCTCACCGATCTTATCATAATGTTAATAAGAAGTTGGCATCTAGTAGAAAGAAAAGGTACAAAATTATTCACATATATCGGAAGTTAAGTTAACACGATAAAATGAAAGATAAAAGGGGTATTAAATAAAATATATAAAAATGGAGGAAAGGGCAAGAGGAATCGGGTGTGAGAAAGATGAACTAGAAAGGAAAGGAAAATAAATAAAAGGGAATGACGATAAGAAAGAGTACCATGTCTCCCATCCCCTGCTATATAGGTAGCTTTTGCATAGAAAGAACTTTTGCATTAATAGTGTGAAGAAAAAAAGGGTTTAGTGTGTGTGGAGGTTCTTTAAAGTACAAGGAAATTCCCCCCGGACGAGAAGCAAATGGAACATGGAAAGGAATAGATGCTGGGGACTTAATTAGGAATCTTGTTGTCTGAGAGATGACAGGGAAAAGGGTGTTAATGCTAGGGCTTTCATGAGTGAGAGAGAAGAAGGGTGGGGTTCTGATCACTTTGTCTCTTTCTTTTACCACATTTCTTTGGGGGAAAGGAAATGAGAGTGTTGGTGACTTGGGAGTGCTAGCAGTGTATTAATAATGGGTGGGGGAAGAAATAAGTGTGGGATTATTCTAATGGAAGAGGTTGTTGTGGAAATAAATACGACTCTTTCAAAGTCAAGAATACTACTATGTGCTCTTTTGATTGGAAAGCGGTGGTGGCTTAGTAATTGCAACCTCTTTCGCTTATTTTTGCCAAACAATGGATCAAGAGCTTTGGATTGACTCGAGGGACCATATTTATTGTCATTTTTACACTCCTATATATTTTTCTCCTCTCAAACTCTTCAAATACACTGTCTGGTTCACTCACCGAGAACATCCAAGCAACCCAAATTCATTCAACAAATTACTACATTAATTATCAATTCAAACCATTAAGCTTTCAACTGTTCGTTGCTCTTTAGCTAGCTTTCAACTGTTAATTCAAAATTACTCCCATTTAATTCTGAAAATATTCCCAAAGTGACTTTTCAATTTTGTAAATTTAGTTTCTAAAATATATAATTCTCTTCTACAGAAGAACTAATCACTTTGTAATTGAAATATTTTGGATTTTTCTTTCTAATTTAATTTAAAAACAAACACTTTCGGAGTTAAATTTCAGAAAGTCTAGTTCTTGATTTAGGAAGAAAAAAAATGAACAGTGACTTGAAATCTTGGAAAAAAATCTCGTATACCCCTCTTTTTTAAATAAGCTTGGAATATAAGAACAATAGATAATTCTATTTAATAATTAGGAAAATAAGGTAGAATAATAAACTCGTGAACAAGGTAGAATAATAAACTCGTGAACAAGGAATCGCGTATAAAAATTCTGATATGTATCAGACATAATTCAATTCAATTCGTTTATAAAACTAAAGTAATCAAACTAAAGGAATCAGCCTTTTAAGAATGAATTTTAGGTTGTCCGTTTTCAATGAGATATCAGAGACCTTGTTTAAGATACAACAAATAAAACCAACATTGAAGGATACATTCAAACCGAAAAATGGTCCTAAAACTTGAAAAATGTTCAGAAAAATAAATAAAATCTATGACTTGAGATTGAAAATTAAAGAGAACCAAATCGATTAAAGTCACAAGAGAGTGTTAGAGCACAAGTTCACATATTAAAAAAAAAGGTTTATCTAAAGTTAAAATATGAAAACATTTGTAAAGAAATATATAATTAATTTACTTCACTAACCCAGCCTAGACAAGACCATTCACAAATTCTACAATAACGGCTTTCAATACGCAAAACTATATGAGGGGTTCAGTGCATTCTGATAGTTTAGCAACAGTAATGCATTCTCTGTTATCCAATTATCACTGTCTTCTCATATACGTACTCGTCTTAAACAGTCTACTCATCAAATCTACCAATACTTTCCCAACAACATATACAAATATCCAAATTTCATTGCAGTTTTTAAGTCACTGTTTTTTAATTAATCAGATTCAAATTTGCACTGTCCATTTTTTTATACAAGTAAAGAAACGTAACTCATGAAATATGGTGTATAAATAAAAACATATCCACTGGAGTGAACATATCAGGACCAAACACAACCAAAAGGAGGGGCAACACGTGACAGATGTGATATGACGTAGACTAGAAAAAAAATGTCCAGATTTCATATATATATATTGATTTGTCCAAATTCAAAGTGGCAAGAATATTCGAAAATAAGCACATTTAATTTATTATTAGATTCTAACATAACATAACATGGTCGTGGAAGCAAAGCAACAAGAAAATATAAGTAAAGGTGTAGCAGAAAGTACATCCAAGAAAGAAGAAAGAAGAAAGAAGAAATAGGATGAATTTAAATATTGAAAGAAGGTGTGTTATGAGAGGACGTAAAAAGGTTGTATTTTTTGAATAGATGGGTATGATGAGTATAGTTATGGTTTGACTATGGGAATGAGTGAATGGGTTTGGTTGTGTTGTGTGGTAGAAAAAGAAGGAAATATGATACAAGGTTGCGATTCAGCTGTCATTCTGAATGACCACACACTGCCTTCGGAAGATGCATGCATAGGTAGGTTGAGACCCTATATATACTCTTTCTTCTCTTTATGCAAATCCTGCCATGGAAATCGAATAGACGTCAACAAAACAATCACCAACTATGAAATCACACATTTTCCTTCTCTTTCTTTTTCTTTCTTATCATGGAAACCAGATTCAACTAAACCTCACCCTTTACTCAATACATATATATACTATTCACTCAGGACAGCATATAAATCATTACGCAAAAAGTGTTTCAATAAAACTCTCAAATTTGTTTTTAACAATTCTAACATTCATATTCTTTTAACTCCATATAAATAAATATTTATCCTCATGAGTAGCTATTATCACTGACTACAGTACTACATGTCTAATTGCATCCTTTAACCCCGTCTTCTGACACACCAGTGCCTTTAAAATCTAAAGTGAAGATAATCAGTTTATCGAAAAACAACTACTATTCTTTATGTCTTAGATCAATAAGTATATAAAAACAAATATCTTAAACTTTGCTTTTGCTTGTACTTTTGATTAATTGGTGGTTCTAATACTAACTCGGTGTCGCTCCCAGTACCACATTTGATCTGTATGAATTAGAACAACATAAAGCAGTGCGAACTGAAGGCATCCACGTGTGTATTTGTTGTAAAAGCCCTCACAAGTATCCAAACAGAAGGAAATTGGTTTAGTTAGTTCCTTGGTGTTATGAGTTTTTGCAGTTGGATCATTTATTGCAGAATCTGATTTGATGAAAGGCAGAAAATGGCATGGAAGAAGCTAGGTGAAAGGCATAATATATAAAGAAGTTGAGCGATTAGGGATGAAGAAGGGATGATGCATTAAATATTAAAGTTGGATGAGCAGAGAAAGTGAATATATAAAAATTTACATAAATGTTTTGATAGGTTCTGACATATGAAAGGGGCAGGGGACCATGCATGGCGAAGTCTCTTTTGTTTCTGTGAATCTGTGATCTCTCTCATGCCTCTCTGTTTGGGGGAGACAGACAGGAAACTAGGCAGAAAATTGGGACTACAATCGCATCAAACAACTTTAGCAACTGAAGTAGACCTTCCTGAGAGGTAGCATTACTTTGATTAGTGTAGTGGCTCCAACTTTTGGAACCCCATTTGGCGTTTTGGCCATAACTCCACTAACACTTTTTTATTTATTAATATAAACCTAGCAAAGTGCAAAACGTGCGCAAGCAAGTGTACCCTGTGAGCAATTATGAAGCAAAATCAAGCTATATATATAGTAACTATATCCGTACCATATTCCATATACATAGAGGCATTGCAGAATGCAGATACCCCATTCCTTACCTCCTATTTTTCTCTATAATGCCATTAATTATATCTCTTTGATTTGCACTTCTACTTCTAGTTGTAGGGGGTTGATTCTCTGAACCACTGGCCACGTATGTATATATGTATCTACATATTTATTTATTGCTTTCCTTTCTAATCATCTTTCCCTTTTTCTGTTCCCACCGTTCTGTCTGCACCAAAAATGAGATGAAAATCAGTAAGTAATCTCTTCCTGGACCACCTCTGTACCTCTCTAACTTGCGTTCAACTCTCTTCTCTCTGACAACTCACTGTTCTCATCGCACCTCTGTTACCAAAAACCTTCCTCCCTCTACCTTTCTTACTGCTCCCATAACCATGATTATAGTTTCAGTATCACACAAATACGCACCTTCTAAACTTTTAACTTCGCAACTAACACCAAACAAAATATGATGCTTTATTTAGTCAAACACAAAGGGAAACAATGTTAAATTTCTATACAAAATGACACAAATATTGTTAAGAAAGAAGACAGCAGGAAAAGGGAAAATAAACATAACTTAGTTTTTTCATAAAAGAAAAAGGGGAAAATCATTCCCCCACATTCTTCTGTTATGCCTACCTCTGTTTGTGCAGAGATAAATGACCAAAAGTATTATAACATTATAAACTAAAAATTAAAAAAACACCAACAAAAATAAAACAGATGGTATAAAATAACACTAAATATAATTGATACATGAAAAATTTTACACTAGTAATCATGTTTTAATTTCCCCAGTCAATAGCAAAAAATAAAAACGAAAATACGACTTGCATTTTTGGGAGAAGAAGCTTACAATGTGAGAGGGAAAGAAAGCATCCCATGTTCCCCAAGTTTCTACCATAACATATTATGAGAATAGACAGGAAAGATATACTATTTTTATGTATGATTTGTCTGTATAAATATTATATCATCGTAATACAAAATTTTACGGTTTAAGGTTTATGGATAATATTTTATTTATATGTCGCTAATTTTTTTCATTTTTAGGATTATTCATCTCATGCTACAATTACTAATGGATACATATTGGATAAATATAAAATAAGATATTAAATAACAATAGTCAAATAATATGTATGTTAGAAATAAATTACGAAATTAAGAATTAAATAAAAGTAAATATAAATTTTTGAAAATTTGAAAATTTTAATAGAAATAAATTACGAAATTAAGAATTAAATAAAAGTAAATATAAATTTTTGAAAATTTGAAAATTTTAATAATTTAAATGAGATGTGCTGTGAGATAGTTACCGAATACAAATACTAAATGAGTTTTGGAGTATCAGAGATATCAAAATTTATAAACTATCTAACATAAGTCTATTGAATCTATTTGAGATGGTTACTAGGACAAATATGAAAGCAAATATAAGACAAATATGTAAATACATATCTTCATCCTTGTACCTAATTCAAAATTTAAATATTATTTATATTTATACTCGTACACGATTTTTCTATTAAAATCGAAACGAATTCGAACATTATCAGTGAAAACTAATTCATTTGTCATCCCTGAGACAAAGAGTAAGCTTTCAGATTTGGAAAAAAGAAAATGGGTGCTCTTAGAGAAAAGGGTGAACCCATTTGTCATTTGTCTTTGTTCTTTCTTCAATGTGTATTGGGTATGGGCCAATGTATCCCTTTGAGGTTGAACCCAATAAGCTTGTAGTGTAGTTTCATTAAAGTTGGGGGTTTCTCCCTACACTCCCAAACATTCTTCTTCTGTACCCCAAAAATTACAGTTTTGACCCTAATAGTTGAAAGAAAAATATGAAACGGATTTCAACATCCGTTTCATTATTTTTTTTGTTTTTCTGTGAAACGGATGTCAATATCCGTTTCACATTTTTCTGAAACAGATCTCAACATCCGTTTCATGGACTTTTTTGTTTGTTTGTGAAACGGATGTCAGGATCCGTTTCACATTTTTCTGAAACGAATCTTGACATCCGTTTTAATATTTTTTTTTTTATGTTTTTTAACTCTTTCAACTACCGAGATAGGTAAAAGATTTATTAGAGTCAAAACTGCACTTTTTGGAGGTATAGAACAGTATTTGGAGGTGCAGGGATAAGCCCCTTAAAGTTCTCTCCTAAACCAAGCCCACTTTTGCAACTTTATTTTTCTGAATTTTTAACATTTATTATATCTTTGTTATCAACTGTGCCTTTTTAATTTCTATAACTAAATTTAAAGGTGTATATAAGAGATTAAAACCATTTGACATAATTTTATATCTTTTTTATCAATTAATAATTTTTTATTATGCCAATTAATATAATATATAAACATTAAATAGAATTAAATGTGTTACAATAAACCTCCACTTAAATCCGCACTCATTTAATTTCACATTTCGTATAAATCTGCATTTAAAAAAGAAAAAATTTCAAATCAATAATTTATGATTTTATTTTTATAAAAAATTACGTAAATCATTTGACATTCCATTACATTTTGTTATATATATATATAATGGACTAATTAAACTTATTTATCGATTCAATAGAAGCCCAAAGAGATGAATTGAATAGGGTTCTAAATAATGAGAGATATGTGAAAAACAGGTCCGATTACATCTATTCCTAATCCTAAATAGAATGGACGCAGAGATCTATATGTAAACTTAGTATCTATTTAGATATGCTCGAATGTGGTTTAATTCGATGCAAAGCAAAAAACCTTACCAGGGCTTGACATGCCGCGAATCCTCTTGAAAGAGAGGAGTGCTTTCGGGAACGCGGACACAAGTGGTGCATGGCTGTTGTCAGTTCGTGCCGTAAGGTGTTGGGTTAAGTCCCGCAATTATATATATATATATATATATATATATATATATATATATATATATATATATATATAAAGAATATATATGAATAAAATTAAAATAACAAGCTTTTTTTTCCCATAACTTTTTTATATTATCATATATTTTTTTATAATTCCTACAAATTGTTTGTACCTACAATATTTCATATTATAATTATATGACATTTGACATTTTATATTATAATATAATTCTTAAAATTTTATAACTTCACATTCTAATTAAATCCATGTCAAACTCTGAATATCAATTATTATTAAACTTCTTCATTTTGATGATCATTTTTTGATTTTCTTACTCCTCTCTCTTAAGAATTATTTTATCTCTTGTTATTCTAAGTGAATAAGACAATGAATTTTATTTTACTTTTAATGATTTATTATTCTCTATTTTATTTACATTTATTTTAATTATGGGAAATTTCTTCCTTTTTATTTTTATTGCATCTTTTAAATTTTAAACCATTTTTATATGCATTTACTATGTAGATGGAGAAAAAAAAGGTAAAATAAGAAGTTACTCAACTATTTAATTCAAATAAAAAATAATATATCTTTTAAATCGTGTATATTATCTTGAAAAACAAATAAAAAGAAACTAGAGTATATATTATCTTTCGAACAATACAAATTAAAATAAAATCACTTTCCATTCAAAATTTCAAAGTCCTCCGAAATTTCTGAGTTCTCTCTCTCTAAAACATATTGCAAAACATAAATAATCCATTAAAATTTAACATAAATATAAATCTTCACTCCTAAAAAATAATCGAAAATTACCAATATTCGCTCTATTTTCTCTAAAAACACCAACACACATGACTAATTAACAAGAACCATCCCTAATTGCATTATGCGTATTCAACTTAAGTCAATTTACCATTCAATAGATCAACGTATTCTATATTTGAGCAGGTTAGGAACCACAAACTCCTCTTTCCCAATATGTTTATGTTTGAAGTACGCTCTTTCTTTATTTATATGTAATTCAACCTTTATTTTCCTCTGCGTGCACGGTGTACACACTTGTTTAAAAATAAAAAGATTAAGACATTTTATGTTTCTTCAAATACGCATATTTAATATAAACCCAACTGCACTTAATAATCTTCTATTGTTTCGTGTAGCCCATCGTTTTAGCACTTTTTATTAGTTAATTTAATCCCTCGTGTATTTTTTTTTTTTTTTTTTTTTTTTTTTTGACAGAGACCAAGTTAGTGGAGAATAAAAACGAACCACTAAATTTATCTCGTCGTAATAATATAAATGTCCAATTTTAGTCTAACATGAACTAACCATTTTTAAATCAGCGACTAATCTAAACCTTTTCTTATGATCCATTTTTTCCATGATTAAATTATTTGGATATTTAACAATAGGTATTTTATTGACTTGAAGAACCTACTTATTTTGTAGATTCTGTTTCTAATTTGGCTACAAAATGGTCCGAAATACTTTAATTTGACATTTTAAAATGTCTTTGTACATATTGGTGTAGAAGCTAAATGGTGAAATTGAAAAAAAAAACTTTGTTCAGTCTTCCCCTCATGCCCCACTAGGTTAAACATTTTTTGAGGCTCCTAGTCCAACTTTGAAGAACTGCAACCAGAACCCAACTTTGAATTGATTAGAGAAAAGCCTTTCCATGAATTTTATAATCAAACAAATTCAATATCCAACTTTGTTTTGTCTTCCTCTCGATACTGTTCTATAAACACCCAACAATAACATCAATAAACCAAACATGAATTAGTGTGAAATACGAAACTTGTCGTACATAAAAAAATGATAAATTTGTAAGTTACTTTCCTTTCAACACCCGTTTGTATTAATATAAACTTATCTTTTTTAATAAAAAAAATCACGAGTTAAATTAAACGTAAAAGTTATTTTTCTTAACGGCATACGTGTCCTCCACTTGTATTTTTTATTAAGCCTCCAAAGAAAGATTAAAAATTGAAGAGAAGAATGTTCTGACTGGGTGACCACTGTAACATGTTATTTAATGATATATTAAAAAGCTTCATTAACTATTTTTTTACCTAAAATATCTTGTAAATAAAAGTCATTACAAAGTCAAAGATTTAATTGGCACCAAACTATTCATATAAACAAAGTGATTAAAAAAAGAAAGAAAAGAAAAGTAGCTGAAAAGTCAGAAACAAAGACTAGTATAAGACTTCTAGTAACTGAGGGACCCACCTATTTTATCCACATCCCCTTTCATATTATGCTTATGTCATATGCAATGGAATTTTTCCAAATGTTCCAGAAACCCTACGTCATCAAAGAGAAAATGACGGCATAGGTGACGTCATTATCAAATTGTGAACGAGTTTGGAATATGTTGAGCTGTCATTGCTCCTTTCTTTGCCATCGCTTTGCCCATAAATTGCGAAACTACCCCTCCTAATTTTGTGATATTTTCATTTACCTTTTCTGCCGAGAAATTAGTTGAACTTCAATTTTGTAAAGTTGGATTACCTTTATCAACTTTATCAACTTAGTTTAAGCTAACTTAAATTTAATATCACTTTACGATATTTAAAATTTAATAATTAAATCGTTCTTTTATTAATTTATCTGTTTGTTTTTGCTATTTTTAAGAAAACGCTTTTATATAATATGCTAAGTCTAGTTAGTCAATGACTCAAAATATGTCTCAATGATGATTTTGATACCATGTGCCAGATGAACGTATTATTATTAGTCAAATACGTTTTACACACTATAATGTATTATAGTCTTTTCCAATTAGTTAAACAGTGAAAAAACAATTTGACACCACCACAAGGATCATTATCACAGTTGAAAATGAGCTGCACAAAGCGAAGTTCCACCATCCGTTGATATTTAATATATGGTTTTATTTCGTGTTACTTTTTCTTTTATCAGCTATGAATATACATTATAAAAATTGACGTCTTACTTACACATCATATGATTTAATTATACTATTTGCATTTAATATATCCACCACCATGATAAATAAAAGTATACATGTAAAAGGATACATTAATTATCTATGGCAACATAATTTATTAATATTTAATGAAAAATTATAAAAGAAAATGAAATTATATATCTATAAATTTTGGAAGAATTTATTTACTCCTGTAAAATTTCACAACCAATATCACACTGTTACAAACTATAGAGTAAAATTTCAATGGAACCTTCACAATAATATAGCTCCTCCTTATGAAACAACACATTGAAAAAAAAAAAACTCTAAATAGAGCGATTAGATTTGCAGTCAAACGTTGTAAATTTTCTGTCAAAGATCTCGTTCTCTTTCCACGCCTAAACCTTAACAACCGAAAAGGTAACATCACACTAAATTATTGTCTATTCATTCATTTAAGAAAACCTGGAATCAATCCACCTACAAGACTTTGTGTTACTGTATGGACTTTGTGTTATAACTTTGTAAATGTTTTATGAGTGGTAAATAACCGTTGAAGAAGCAAAACATAGAAGAAAATTAATACAACTTAGAAAGCAAGGTTAAATTTTGAGATTATTTCATAAACATATAAACTTCAGATGTAATTCATTTTTTTATATTATTTTTTTAGTGGAGTATGTCAATAAATAAAAGGATTTTATTCATTATTTTGATTTTAAAAAACAAGAAAGAAATTTTTTATAAAACTATCACATGTTTCTTTAATCTGTTTAAATGGAAAACAATTTTAACATCGTCAGAAAAATAAAGAAATAGATGAACTTATTTATTATTTATTTTTATTTATATAAAATTTCATCCAAGACAAAATGGAACTACTTTAGCGTTCAAAACAGAAACCAAGAATCATGATTGTTGTGACCAACCCTGAGTACCAAATGTCGCTACTATCTAATATCGCCACTATCTCTACGAAAGCTATTTTTCTTCACTCCCATATTCAATTATTGAAGCAACCCACAAACACTATAAATGTGCGCAATATTTCTCTCTTATTGTGTTGCGTTTTTCATGTCACCAAAAAAAATTAAGAGGGTAAAAAAAAACGATATCACATTAAAGAACCAGTAATAGAGTAAATCATTCGTAAAGAGTTTTTCTTCATTTTATTTTGTGTTATTTATTTTTCAACACATAATTACAAATTCATTTGATATATGAAGGAGAAGAAGTGCAGTATTGTAATTAAGAAGTAGAAGTGATGGCGATAGTAGGGGAAGGGCACCAAGGAAAGAGGAAGTAGGAAAGAAAGTGAGTCTCTGCCACAAAATATTCTATGCCCTCACCTTTTCCCATTTATTCCATAGATATATGCCAAGTCCAAAACCACTTGACACACCTTTGCCAACTTCCCCTCTCTTCAAAAACCAAACAAACACAGAGACCAAACTCAAACAAACATGGGAAGCAACAAAAGCCACGAGGAACAACAAAGCAGCCAAACAGAGTTCTTACCCTTCAACGAGAACGACCCTCAGGACATGGTCATATACCAAGTCCTCAACGAGGCCAATGCTCTCTCCAACACATTCCACCCTCACCAAAGACTCCACCAACCGCAATTGGGCCTCGAGCCCACCAGAAACATCGCCAAAAAACACTACAGAGGAGTTCGCCGCCGACCCTGGGGGAAGTACGCCGCCGAGATTCGGGACTCCGCACGCCACGGCGCCAGAATATGGCTCGGCACGTTCCAGACCGCCGAAGAGGCCGCCATGGCTTACGACCGCGCCGCCTTCAAGATGAGAGGCGCCAAGGCTTTGCTCAATTTCCCAGCCGAAATTGTGGCTGCGGCCTCCGACTCATCTTTGAACAACATTAATAACAACGATGCTGTTTCTGATTCTAGTGCTGGAAGCTCTTGCACAACGAATAATTCCACCCAGGTAAATGGGTCTCGGTCAGAAAGCACGAGTAGCACTAGTTAGGGGTTGCACAAATGTAGAAATTTAATTATTTTTTTTCTTTCTGGAATGGGTTTGGTTTAATTATTACGATTATAAATTATTTGTATCTGTCTGTCATTACTTGAAGACAATAATTAATTAATTAATTAAATAGATACCATGATCATGAATGGGTTCAGTTCAAATGGTTCTGGATTCTTTTTCTTTACTCCTTGTTAGATATATTTTTGGTTTAGTGTTAATTAAGTGGTCCTTTATTTTGACATTTGTAATGGGTTCCAGAGTGTGTGTGTATAAAGATTGTTTGAAGTGATTGGAAAAGTGAGGACGTATATATCATCACATACACTTGTAGTGCTGCTTTTGTGAATGGCTCCTAAAAGCCCCATTCTAATCGATGTTGCACTAGCGTTTCTTAAATATAGGATTAATATTTTATTATATTGCCAAAATGAAAACCACTGTTATCTAACTTAATAATAACAGTCAAGGAAACTTGTTTTCCATTTGTCCACGTGGATCTCGTGCTTTGAATTAGAATTATATCCAACAAATAAGTGTAATTCTCTAAGACAATTTCATCACGGGTTCAAATGCTCCTAAGGAAACACATATGGTAGTTTGTGAGGAATGAAATTTTCTTTTTTTGGCTAATTGCAAAGGTAAGGTGTGAAAATGCGTATTTATTTAGATATACAGTAAAACTGTATGTTTAAAAAAAATGGAGAGCCAAATTCTCTTAATTGTGTAGTCTAATATATATTATCATAACGCATTAGAAAATATAATTTTAAATAAATGTAATCTTATAAGAAGTATCAATTTAATATGTTTTCATAGAGATATTAATTATGTTTGGAATGAGATTTAGTTAGTTTTCAATATTACTTAAAATTAAAATATAATTTGTTTTTTGAAACCCATTCTTGTGCAAGTTGTGAGTAATAGATTTAGTATGAATGACGTGTGGCTTAATTTTTTTTTATTTATGTTATAAATAATTTGTATTATGTTTTTTATATCTTTAATTAATTTAGATAGACTTATTTTAACTTTTATTAACTAAGTTTGGTTTATCTTATTTTCATTATATTATATTTTGGATTAATTTTTATAAATATCATGTTATTTGTTATATAGATTGATACTTCAAAATTATAATTTCGTTTAAAACATTTTTTTTCCAAAATTTTAAATATTTGATTGAATTCAATTCAAGAGTGGATTGAGTTTGATTGGATTTAATATAAATTATGATATAAAATAAACTAAGTCCAATATGATATTCTTCAGTAGATTGGATAATGAGTATATGTAAATCTTGTTTAACTCAACCTAATCTTAGAACACTCCAAATAATTTGAAGGTTTAAATATATTGTAATTAATAATAAAAAAGCATTAGAAAGTGAATTAAGAAGGTTGTTTCTTTGTAATGGCCTAGCAGATGATTCATCGCGAATCCATAAATTATACAGAACGAAGAATGTTTAAAAGTGATGTAAGACAAGAGATAGTTATGTAAAATCATGGGTGAAGAGATAGTTATGTAAAAAGTAAATAAGTGATGTAGAAGTGGGTCATGCACAGGCCTTGGGCCTTACACAGTCCAATTCCAACCACTTTTTGTCCTTACATATTTCTTCTCCCCACTTTTACCATTTCTTCCTTTTTTTCTTCAATAAAATAAAATAGGCTAATACAAAATAAAGTCTACACTCATTTGTTTCCACTAACATGAATAATAATAACTCAGTTTGATTGGTATGCGACCATTAATTCTTGCGTGAACATGTTATGCAAGAGCTGAAGTCACAATCAAAATAATTTAGAATATAGTTTTGAGCTAACAAGGAAACAAACACAAATGGAAAAAACGTTGTATAGATCAATCATTATCATCTTAAACATTTGTTCTGCCAAACCATTAGGTTTTCAGTTTGATGCCAAACACAGCAAAAGATATGCAAAATACTCGACAAATGTATATGAATGTGAGCACCAAAGACTAATGAATGTCAAAAAGAGGACAACAAACTGTCCAAGTAATCACTTCCTAGATCCTGAAATACAAAAACACCTAGTTCATTTTCTACCATGCATTCCAACTTTTTTCTTGCAGGTTCTTCATTCATCATATCAATTTCATCATCAATTGATCCCCTCTTCCTAGACTTGATCAAATTTTCTTTGTTGTCACATCCTAAAGCCTTTGCAACCCTCTCGAGTGGGAAATTAAGGTATGCCTTTGGACCCCTAATCCTCAAAGCAGCCTTGTCATAAGCCAGAGCAGCTTCTTCAGCGGTTTCAAATGTTCCAAGCCAAACTCTTGCACCTTTCTTCGACGAGTCTCTAATCTCTGCAGCATATTTACCCCAAGGCCTTCTCCTAACTCCTCTGTAGTGTTTTCTAACTTCCTTCACACCATCTTCCACCTTCTTATTACATTCACCACCTCTTCCATTTTCCTTATTCTTACTGCTACAATTTTCTCTATTGCTTCTGTTAGGTACAACAATACCATCTAAAACCTCTTCCCAGAAATCAGCTCCCATTGATATCCACCTCCCTAAACTTGGAAGTCTCTGTAGAATTTCCATCGACCCTTCTCTTCCATCAAGGTCAGGGAGTTCTTCCCAAGAGTTACAAGACTCTGCACCATCATCACCACCTTTTCTTTCATCTGCTTTATCACTGCTCATAATTTTGGCCCATACATTCTCAAGAATCCCTTCACCCTGATTATTACTATGAATATCCATGTTGGTAATGAAGGGGGTGTGTGATATTATGGGTGATGATATATAAAGCAAAACATGCAATGTGAAAAGCCTCTTTGACAGCTCATCAGATTAGCTTAATTGCTTTGATATGATAAATGAATGGAAACCCAATTGGAAAACTTGAGCATTAATGCATTTACCAGCTATTTTCTAGGAGGATTTCAGGATTTTCAACACCGTGACACGCTTAATCAAAATGAAAACTTTAGTTTATTGCTTTCTTATTGACTTGTGTACTTGTTCAATCATTTGGGACTTCATCCCATGCTGATTTTGTATACTTTGTGCGTTGTATTGGAATACGTTCCTTACATTCATGGATAAAACATTACGAAACAGAGAGGCATAAGCATTTGAAAGCTGGCAAAGGTTGACTTTGTTGCTTTTGCTGAAGGTTGCGAGCATTCTAAGTTTGGTTGAACTAATTTAATGTTTTCTTAGTCAAACCAATATGGTTGCTCTAATCTAGTTTACAAGGGGTACAACATAAACAAAGAATACTACGATGCTCGATGTGACAAATAGTAATAGTAGTCCTTCTATGGAAATCACGACCTAATTTGCCAAAAATTGCTCCATAACAGTGAGAAAGTAAAGGGATGAATGATGCCATAATCAGTATTACTGTTTTCCATTGCAAATTTCTGTCTTTTTTGATATATAAACTTAAATTATTAAGAATCTAATTAATGAGAAAAGTGATTGAAAATAATAAATCTGTCTTAAATTTGTTGTTTTTAACTATCTTTGTCGTTATTAGTCAAAGCGGATATAGAAGAGTACTGTGAAGCCATTCGAAATGAAAAGGTGACGTGAAGGAATCTACAAGGAGAATTTCTTGGGGCGTAAGAATAGGAAGTTTATTAGGGAAGTGATGGATTAATGGAAGGTTGATTAAAATAAGTAACACGAAACCATGCACACGGTTGGACCTTAAAAAATTGCTCTTCATTCCATGAACCAAACGGCGCAGGTGTTTTTCAGATTTCTGTGTTTGCTGAAACAAATTTCAGATTGCGTGATTTCACATCATAATGCATATCTCAATTGCTAATGGACTTGGGCTGGGCTTGTCTTGTGTCGGCCCTTTGGGTCTACCTAGTGGAAAACAAGTTCATTCTTCCTGCACCTCCATAATTTCAAACTTTAGTTTTGAGTTAGGATTTTCATAATGAGTTCCGGAATCTATAATTGAGAAATACTCTGAATATAAAGATTGTGTGCCTATAAATTTAATATTTTTTATAAAACATAGAATTATTTTCTTCATTAAAATTATTAAGAAAAACATTTCTATCTCTCTTCCTATCTTAAACACCGACATCTCATTCAAGTGGCAACGTTTATATATGTTGTACACACATTTTCCGGCTCATCAAAGTTCTGCAAGAGAAGAACTTTATTTATTTTTTCTCTCTTGTAATCTATCTTTCTCGCGTGTCACATGAGTTGTTGGCTAGACGGTATCTCTATTAATTTTTGAAGTACATAAGACAACAAGGTAACATACCTAACTATTTTTTCCACCTCTCTCTTTGCCTCCAATAATTTTACACCTTATATGCCACAATTCTTTTGCAATATAATTTGTTTGAACAAATGCAAATTGAGTATTGTCATCAAATATTGGTGTTTTATGCTTCATTTCTTTTGGCTCAAGACATTGCTGAATCCTATCTAACTATTGTTCAAATAGTCCTTTTGCCACACTATTTTTATATGTAAAACCTCTGTCATCTGTCTCCACCTAGTTGTCACACAATGATATACTTAATTAAAATAACATGGGTAGTTAAGAGGTCGTAACATTATTAACCGCAGGAAAGGTTTTTGATTTAATTTCTCAACCAAAGCACACAATAAATTCATATGAAAAAAGTTACAGATAAAACATCATATTTCACAGGGTTATTTTGGTCATGAACATTGGCCTTGTGTAGTTGTACTTCACCAATAACTCTATATATTAAGAGCCATTCATCTCACTCTTCCAAGTCCCAAGTCCATATTTCAAAAAAAGTTCAAACACATCTCCAGCATGGGAACTTGTGATACACACTTGTTTCTTTCTCTTATGCAGATTTTCATTCCATGCTTGCTATGCATAGTGGCCAAAGTTGGAGCTTTAAACGTAACAATCTCAGGCTTTTATGTGTTTGGAGACTCCACGGTTGACCCCGGAAACAATAACTACATCAAGACACCTTTCAAGAGCAATTTTCCACCTTACGGATTGGATTTTTCCAACCAGGTTCCAACAGGGAGATTTACCAATGGGAAGCTTGCCACTGATTACATCGGTAATTAGTTATCATATTTTCATGTTCATACTCACTCATATATATAAATATAAACTTAAATAACTTACAATGTGTAATGAACATTGTGGTGATGTGTGTAAAATCCACTGCAGTTTCATACACAGGTCTCAAAAAAGAGCTTCTTCCACCTTATCTGGATCCAAGCCTCACCAATATTGAAGAGCTGATGACAGGAGTCAGTTTTGCCTCTGCTGGTTCCGGCTTTGACCCACTTACACCAACCATCACTGTATTTCTCTTTCTTTCTTTCTTTTTATGAGTTATATTGCTGGCCCAAAAATAGTCTCCACTCTCTTTATCTGTCTCACTCTGATTTAACAAATGCTAAAAGAGATAAGTGAACATGTGATACATTATATGAAGTGGTAAGAGGAAAATAGCAAAAAATTAATGCAGTTAACTAGGCTTCTGATATACTGAAATGTGTATATATTCCTGTTAGTTTGGATAACTGAAAAAGGATTATTTAAGAAGGTGTTAAGTTAATCTCATTGTGTAAAATTCACAGAGAAAGTAATAACTTTCATGTTTATGCATCTATCTGTGTTTAGAAGAAAACTCAAAAGGTGAAATTCTGTATTAATTTCAGAATGTAATTCCAATAGAAAAGCAGTTGGAATATTTCAGAGAATGCAAAAAGAGGATGGAGGATGTGGTGGGTAAGCAAAGAATTGAAGATCATGTGAAGAAAGCTGCGTACTTCATCAGTGCTGGGACAAATGACTTCGTTCTTAATTATTTTTCTCTACCATTACGAAGAAAGAGCTACACTCTCCAAGCGTATCAAAACTTCTTAATCCAACGCATCACAGATTTTATACAGGTTAGTTCAGTTTCTCCCATGATTTAACCTCCATCATTAATCTCGTCTTAATGGTTACAACAACTTAACTTTTAAAGAAGGTAATAAATTGTATTTTCTATCTGAGGTTAATTACAATACATGTTGAGAGTGGGGACGGATTCTCCTGAGAAAAAGTCACTGTATATTGTTATCCAATGATTATAGATTGTCGTGTATAGTTAAACTACTGACATTTGTAATAATTAATTTAAGAAGTATGAGTATATAAATTAGTTCTTAATTGATTGATAATTAAAATAATTACACTGTGAATTAATGTAGTAGAACTGGAGACTTTTTTGGTTAATAGAGGTGGACTTGTAAAATTGAATTGCTCTCCATCAATCACCTGTTATTCTCCCTTTTTTTGGAAATGTTTGGTTGGCATCAAATGTCTTACACTTCCTCCATTCTACTGACAAATGATAAAGAGAGAAAAGAGAATGTTTCAGTGGAAGTAAAAGGAAATGTCAAAATGGATTTACGTGAAAACTTAGAAAATTTTTGTTGCATGTAGAGAAAAGTATGCTGAAAATTCTAATTTAAGTCTTAAAAGATGAAACTTACTATGTGCAAAAGACAAAATAAAAGTGTTCTTCTTTTTTTTTTGTATCATGTCTTGATCTAACAGTGCTTTGAGATACTGATTGAGAAATTCAGAGTACAGAAAATATCATCAAAAGGTGTTATTAATTTGGATGGTTTTTTGTTTCAAATTGTTTGACGAGTATTCTCTGAAAACATTCTTCTGCTGTAGCCGCGTAATAAAAGTTTTTGACAGCTTATTTGGGGCAATTGAATAGGGATTTGGATATTTTAAGATGATGAAGGAAAGGGAATACTGAAGAAGCTACTTTTATGAAAGAAAATGACTGAGTAATAAGTAAAAGCAAAAGGGAAGATGTAGAAAGAGGAATAAAAAGAGAGTCAGAAAATTGAATGGTAATGAAGAAAGAGGGGGACACTGTGAAAGGTTTGTGAGGTTGAGGCTAGCTAGATATGAAAATTAATAAAGACTGAACCCCACAAACCCTATAAAACACTTCAATTACAATAACAGAAAAAAAATAAATAAAAACACAGTGAAACAAGTTCTTGCTGTGCCAAAACAAACACATTTCATGCAACTCTTTTTAATGTTCAGAAATGTTTGGTGGATACTGCTTCATGTGTTCAAACTAATTAAGAGAGAAACAAATCATGTAATTCTTTTTTAATATAATTTTCCATTCTACACGTGACAAATTATCAATTTAGTTCTTACATGTAAAAGTCTTGTTAAATTATATATAAACTATTATCCATTCGATCTTTTATATGTGTAGCAAAAAGTATCAAACTAAAAATGTATTATTCAGAGCTACCAAATATATATATATATATATATATGAAATTAAAATACATTATATTCATATGATAACAAAATTAAGAATGGGTAAGAAAATAATTCTTAAAGAAAATAAATCGGGAAGGTTTTATACTTGAAAAAACTAAATTCATAATTCTCTTAGCGTATATGCACTTATATACAAAAATCATAATGTTTTTTTTTTAATTCAATTATTTTTTTTTTTTTACTTTGTTTGTTCTACTTTTCTCATTCTTTTTAAGATACTAAAAAAATATAAATTATTTATTTTTTTCATTTGTTAATGTTTTTACCTGTAAATACTACTTACTCATTTGATACTAAAGAAATGTTTTTCCGTAAAATACTAGAAAAACTTATAAAAGTTTGGTTAAAAGGATAACGAATTTTTTTCATTAAAATAAATAAGATTGTCCCCTTTTCTTGGCATTGACATCCATATATGAAAGGTCTAGTTTGTCCCTTTTTGTATTAGGCTGGTTAAGGTCACACCAAATTATTTATATAAGATTTATGGAATAATGTACTTGGTTAAGTTATTGATATTTTCAAATTTTAAATTTAAGTACGTAAAAAAATTAGATATAGTGTAAGTATATGGTCAACAAAGAAACTTGTAACCAATTACTATAACAAAATACAGAAATATACTGTAAAAAATATATTAACGTAAAATATGATTTAAATTTACAATTGTAAATGTATAGTACTAGTAAAATAATAAAAAAATAATTAAATAATATTTAAAAAATAAGCAATTGTATATAGTAATTATAATAATAAAAAAGAAAAAAGAAAAAAGAAAATACTATCACATGTGTTCACTTATTGATCCGTGCAAACTAATTGATGTATACAGCTGGATCGACCTAAATTTTCAATTTAATTCAGGCTTTTGTAATTGGACTTTGAACCCTACTTTCATTTATGATTATTTAAAAAAAAAAGTTTTATTTTAGTTATTCATTGTTATAGAAATGAATTGTTATTGTCACACGTGTGTGTGATTTTATAAGTGAGGCTAAAAGTGAAGATTTGGAATGGCAGGTTTGAATCTCCCTCCTTTGGAAAACTCTATATTGCTATAACTAGTCTTCTACTTAAGATTAAACAATGCCCCTACTTTACATTACAGAAAACTTTAAGCTGTAAGAATAATATTAAGACATTCTGCTATTATAATATTGTTTGAAAAATAAAATACACACTTTTTGTTTTTAAATTTTTTATTTTATAATTTTTTTTTCATTACAATAAATACATACATATATAAGATAATTTAGTTTAGGTGAAATAATAAAAATATAAATAATAGAATAATGAGTATTATTTTCTTGAATTTTAAAAATAAAAATTAAAGTGAAAAAAAGGAGAGAAAGAAAGTAGTATTTAAGAAATTTGAGATTGAGGAATGAGACATATTTCTGTTTATTTAATTCAGTGTATGCATACCTGACCACCAACACCAACCCTTCTACTGTGCTATCTGACTTCCGGGTACAAATAATAAACATATTAATTAACAATGATGTACCTTACAACGTTATTCCCTAAAAACCTAAACTCACGTGTCCATGTTTTTTTTTTTTCATTTTCGTGTATTGTTAATATGAAATATCTTCAGCTATAAATAATTATAGATATTGCTTTTACAGTAATTATTCCAAAGGTAAAGTTCCACTGCATCCGTCTTAAAATAATCATAAATCTAAAAATATGAATTGATATAGTAATAAACTAAAATCCGATAAATTGAAATAGTAGTTAGGTTGGGTGGAACCGAAAACCTAAAACACACTTAAGCTACTTAATTTTGTATTACTTCAGCTTACCAAATATATTGTTTATATATGTTGTTGCATGATAGAGTTTGAATTTGATGGTGTATTTTTGAAGTATCCTTTATCATTAATATTTAAATTATTTTCAATAAAATTGGTTTTTATCGTATGAATAAGAGTAATTGGTGAAAAAAATTGTTCAGAATTTGTTGGCAGAAGGTGCTAGAAAGATTGTAATAGCTGGAATACCTCCAATGGGGTGTCTACCATTGATGATCACCATGAATTCTCCAAATGCCTTATTCCAACGTCATTGCATTGACAAATACTCTTCTATTGCAAGAGATTACAATCTGCTCCTTCAACATCAACTGCACAAAATGCAATTGCACCTCAATTCCTCTGCTTCAAATGTTAAGATCTACTATGTTGACATATATAAACCCATTGCTGATATGATTCAATCTCGTAAGAGATTTGGTTAGTAATACCTTTTTCTTGTCTTTGTGAGGAAAGAAAAATTAGAAAATAGTGTATTGACTAAGAAATTTGGTTTGTTTGAATTTGGTAGGATTTGAAGAGGTTGATAGTGGGTGCTGTGGAAGTGGGTTGATTGAAGCATCAATATTGTGTAATAAGATTTCAGATGTGTGTGATGATCCATCCAAGTATGTGTTCTGGGATTCAATTCACCCAACCCAGAAAGCATATCACAACATCTTCTTGGCTAGCATTTCTACCATTGACTTTATCATCAATAACTAGAATAACTTTCTTTCTTTCTTCTTTTTTTTTTTATCAGTTATAGGTTTAGGTATCATGTATTTCTTGATAACTCTTGCAAATGTACTAAATTATGTAAGTACTGGTAAGATTAGAAAGTTTAACTATCGTTT
>Ga0214543_1004064_pt1 | contig 27968 bp, 17 predicted proteins | sample CNSS2metaG_FD_160094 | JGI IMG/M metagenome (GOLD analysis project Ga0214543, IMG submission 160094) | Root nodule microbial communities from cowpea collected in UCLA plant growth center, Los Angeles, California, USA - CNSS2 | ecosystem: Host-associated > Plants > Roots > Nodule | place: USA... | reverse complement strand
CAAAAATGATAAAATTAAAAAAAAAAAAAAAAAAACCTCCAGTGGAACGCAGAGGCCCCAAAACCATGAATAAGAACAATGGGGGAACCTTCTCCTTGCACAACGTAGTGTATTTTATGACCCCTCCATGTCCAATAATTGTAACCTTCTGCCTTGTACGGCAATCTTTCAAAACCTGAACACATATTCATTCTCCGTAAGCACAACATAAGCAACATTCAACACAAACCACACACACACACACTCGAATGTGAGTTAGTATCAAATCCACTAACCTTTGGAAGACGGCTGAGCTTCCGCTGTGAGAGTGGAAGAGGCGACCGAAACGCCGGAGGCCACGATTCCCTTAACCGCAAAAGTCCTCCGACTCATTTCGCACTTGCTTCCTTCAAACGACATGAAAAGTGAGGAACGAAATGTTGTGGAAGTTAGTGAAAAAAAGAGAGAGATAGAGATAGATGCGTTACGTTGAGAGAGAGGGAGAGAGGTTTTAGTGAGGTGTGATGGGACGGAAGGGGAGAGAGCACATATGGAAGAAGCCATTGAAGTGAACTGAAGTTGGAACTGGAATTTACTTGTTCCACTTTTGTTTGTGGAATTGGGAGTTTTGTGTGGTGAGTGATTTTTGAGCTTTGTGGCAGACTCCAAACCAGAAAACCGCTCTCACTCACCGTGATATTATTTCTTTTTCTTTCCACAAAATTGTACTCTTTAAATACCATTACCGATATTCTTTTTAACATTTTTCAAAATATGTTTTGTATTAATGAATGAATTCCTTTTTTAAAATTATTATTCATATAATCTTATTTCTTATTTGATTATTATAAAATATAAATATAAGATTTAATTAAGTTTTAAGTTCCGTTTTCTTAATATTTTTTTATAATAAGGTCTTCCAGATATTTATATTTTTTAATTGAATTTCTGTGGTTAAAATTTTTTATTAGACAAATTATATGATTGTTGTCTAATTCTATGGTTTTACTTTATTTTCTTTCCGTATTAAAAAATGTAAATTTTTACTATAATATATAATTACTCGTATAGTATCCAGTTTGGGACTAGTACCTCAAATAAGTACTCCGTTTAAATAAGGTGTTAATTGCATCTTAACTTTTGAAAAACTACTTCAATTAGATCTTTTTTAGACGGATTTGACTAACGCCGTTAACAACATGTCACGTATTAATTTGTGGTTTTTTTAATTTTTTTAATTTTTTTTTTTAATTTAGTCAATTTTTTAAGTTCAATAACTAAAATATAAGTTAGTATATTAATTTATACCTACACATGATCATATAAGAGAAAATTTGTTACATTACCATAACTTTGTATGATCTGTTATTAACATAACAAAATCGTGAATGACGTAAGCAAAATCTTTATATTTAAACTTGTGTCTAACTATGAATAAATCATCTAATCTCAATAATTAATAAAAATAATTATTATTAATTTAACATATTTTAAGTGTTGATCAATCATAATTAGTTTGGATTTGTATATCGTTCAAGTAATAAATTAAACAATTGTTTAAGTCTGCATTTTAATTTTGAGAGTTTGATGTGAACTTAATTGGAATACAAACTTATAAAATTTTAAAAGTCATATTACATTATGAAATATTAGAGGTTATATATGTAATTACAGTATGTAATACTATGAACATTGAAAATTTGTAAAAATTTAAGAAATATAAGATATATAATAGAGATAAGAGATATGTCGCAAGAGGAACTTATTTTATATATATATATATATATATATATATATATATATATATATATATATATATATATATAAACAAAATGCAACAAGATATAAAGTGACAGTGACATAACTTTACGTGATCTTATTTTTTTAAATAAAGTTATAAAATTATTAATCTAAAAATTTTTCATTTCTAAATGCAGATTTAGATAGAGTCTAAGAGGTCAAGTCATAAGTTGAGCATGAAGCCGATAAAAAAATAAATAAAATTAAGTTGGTATAAAATCATACCATATTTATTAAAATAAGTTTAGTGAGAATTTCTCGTAGATATCCTTATTTTATTTACATATTAACTCTAACATTTTTTATATGATGAATACACAAATATATTATATTGTTGAATGGATCTATATGAAATTAATGTATGTGATGAGATGATTAAGATTGAGAAAATGGAAATACCTTAACGGTATTGTGCTAAGTTGTGGTAATTGTTTTAATTATACAAGTTCATTAAAAAATATATATATATTATAACTGCAAGATAATCTAAGTCATAGATTAATGTATCAGGTGACAATAAAATAAATGAAATTCTTGCATAATAATAAAGTAGGTAGAAAGAACCACCTAATGAGTCAAATGTTAATATAATGGAGAAACATGCTTAATATATGTTTTCTAAAACCATCAAATTCTATCAAGTTGTCCTAGTGTTATATGTTACAATTGAAGACTTGTGTAGTTGTGATTTATGGATCAAGTGTAACTTGTAGTTGTGAGTTTTCTAGATTGATACTGTGTTGTGTGAATGATATGTGTGTACCCTTATATTGTATATGCTATTATGTTGTGATTATATTTGTATGAATTAATCAAGTGATCTTGCACGTAAACACAAATTTTCAAGCAGGATTATGAGTGTTATTTTAATTCACTTGTTAAAACGCTATGTATATTTTTGAGAACTTGATATTCAATATTATTATGCAAAGAAATTTAATTGCAGTTGTCAGAAGTATTTCCAATCGAAACAATTGATCCAAAAAAAAATAATAATAATTAACTAAACCAATTATTTTAGATTAATTTTTATTTTTTTCCGAAACTGAGTGGTTTGATTCAGATTTCAGTTTGACAATTTAGAACCAACTCAAACTGAATTCAATTGTTTAAGTATTTATTATCTATTATTTCACTATATCAAAGAAATGTGTGTATGAGAAAAATCTAATGTGTCTAACTATGTTGATGAACATAAATATATGAGAGATATGTAACACAATATGTTCAATTATTATGAATGTAGTGGATAAAGAATTATGATTATGATACAAATATTAAATTATTAGCCTTAAAGTGTCAAAGAAAGATAAAATATTACTAGAGGAAAACAATACAAAGATACTCATCTTAATGTTTGTGTTTTATAATTTTTTTCAATATTGTATAAGTGTGCGCAAATTTGTTAAGCTTATGGAGTAGATTCTAACCACAATGTATAAATATAACATTATCATCAATGTTATTTGTTTTTCCTTTTAAGTGTTATTTATATTTAAGATAAATATGTTTTTGGTTTTTATATTTTAGTAAAAATTGTTTCTCTTTGAAATTTTGACGTCTCAAATGCGTTTCTCAACTAATACTGAAGCAGAAATATGTCAAACGGGGATAAACAATTCAAATGTTATAATGAAACAGTTTGAAATGTCAAATACACTTAACAAAACTTTGTTAAAAGGATTACATCCACATATTTCTAAAATTTTGAAACTAAATTTGTCAAAAATTTTGAAGATAAACTAATTTTAATTTTTAATAAGAGTCAAAGGATTAAGTACATATTTAACCCTTATATTTATTATAAATCATTACCTAATACAAGAAAGAAAGAAAGTTAATAATATAGACAATAAATTATTAAATATTACACTCAAGTTGAAGATAACACATGTTTAATTATAGTGGACTAGAGAATGAGAACGAAACTATTTATGATAATATTAGTTCATCACATAGAGAAATGAGATGAAATACCAATACTAAGAAAAAAATATAACAAAAATGTAATCCTAATCCAAACAAAATCACAAGTAATTTTTATGTTGGATTTAGATATATCTTTAATAGAATATCTAGGGATATGTAGGTTGGGTTCGATAGGGTTTGTACAAATCTAGTACCCAACCCATTAAAAATATCAAGTTGGGTTTCTACAAATTCTTTGTGTTAAGCCCAATCCACTATTTTCCACTTTTAAATTTGATTAATTGGGTTAAGATTTTGTTAAAAGTTATAATTTTTAATTATCAGTATGATTAAAATATAACACCATCATTAAGAAAATTAATTTAATATTTCAAGTAATCTAATAAGTCACAATTTTGTCTAAAAGACACGAAAATGAAAAACCTACTATTTCTTCTCAAGTTATTAATACTAAACTTGTCACCCGACCTATATAAGAGTGAGTTAGATACATATATAAAAATGAGTTAGATACAATTGACTTAATAATAAATGAAACCCAACTCAATAATTAATAGTTATACAAAAATTAAACGGAACTATAATATCAATACTTTTAATAGTTATATATATGTTAATTAGTATTTTTAGTCCATATATTTGTAAGAATAATTTTTTTTTTATATTTATTTTGAATCAATCTTTCTTTAAATCAACTTTAACACCAACAAATCAGAATTAACATCCATCTAAAAGATTTAAAAAAAAATAGGTTCACATTAAATAAAGAATAAATAAAAAAAACATTAAATCATAAATATAGGAGAAAAAAAAATATGTTGAGTCTTACATCTAATAATCTAATAATTGTACATAATAATATATTGGCATATATCTTACTATTATAATAATAAGTTATTATTATTATTATTATTATTAGAATGTTACAAATTATAATTATAATTCTACTAATTTAAAATTTTTATTACACATATCAAAATTCACAACATGATTTATTTTATATTTAAAATGATATTATCACGATTTGAACCTTAGATAATTTGGTTAAGGAATATAAGTTGCAAGATTGATTGGTACACAATTTCTATTTTTATGTGATTTTAGTTTATACATTCTATAAAATTTACAACTAGTTTCTATTTATTTATTTATTATTATTATTATATGTTATTTATTGTAAATTTTAGTTATATAAATATTTACTTTGTATAGCACATGAGTTTATTATTATTCTCTAGCAATAGTCAGAAAAAGGCCACGTGTAGGGAGTCACACTTTATGAACAGTGGAGATTCCTGCACTAGATTTCATCCAATAAATAAATCATGCTTCACTTTTTCTACTAAAAATAATTTTAAAAAAATGGTGGAAAGATAATGTGCATCCGTTTCAAACCACACGTTTTTGCGATCTTATTTTGGACCCCCGGTGGCGGTAGCGGTGGCCGGTGATTGATAGTGGCGTTGGAGTATAACATGGGTAATACTCCTTTCTCCTTTTACTTTCTCTACAAAATCAGAGAACACTGTTCTTTCCTTCTTCATATCGGTTAATCGTGTTTCTCTGTTTTTACTGTTTCTGGATCCGTATTCTAGAAGCTTTCTTCTTTTCTCTCACACTTTTGCTCGCGACCTTCTGAACTCTCTCTACCATTGATAGGAATTTTCATGCTTTTCTTTTTGGATCAATGCTCTCTCTTCGTTTTTATTATTATTTTTGGTATGAAAATAGATTCTCGTCTATTAAGTTGATTTCAACGACAGAACGTGTTACATTTTGTAAGGACTGCAGAGTTGATGAGGTTTTTTTTTTGACACTGCAACATTTTTTGTTTTGTTTGTATTACCTTGTCAGTAGTAAAAGCACAAATCGTTATGATATTATTAAATTATTTTGATTATGACCCAATATTAGTTAATTTTGGGGATGGCTTGTTTCTAGTTGTTGTCTTGAAGTTGCAAGCATTGAATATATAGCCATGTCTACGTGCTGTGTATGTATGTTATGTAGGAGTGAGATGATTATTTATTTAGGTAAACTACTCGGTCCTTATTTGTATAACCTTCTGTATAAATACTTTTAGGAGAAGGGAATATGAACTTAAGAGCGCATTTAGTTTCTCTTCAAGTTAAAATTAACTAGTGTACCTTAGCTTCTGGAGAAAGTTAAACGCATAAGTTGATCTTAGCTTTTTTTACATGCTTATGAAGAAGTTTATCTAAACAGGACCTTTATTTAGCACTCGTTGATACTGTAAGATCGACTGTAGTAAATTAAAATAAAAAACTTATCTTGACTTTGATAAGTTTCTCTGGCAAACTTTGTGAATCTAAAATGTACTTACACCAAAGCATAAGTATGTACAAATTGTGATTGTTTCTTTATCAGCTTTTGGCTTTTTACTTCTTGTTAGTAACAACTATAGTGGAATTGTTAGTATGTGCCGGTGTGTCATTGTTTCAATTGTTCTTTTCAGCCCAGTCAACAATTGTATGTTTTGTCTCAAGTATTGCTGTATCGTCTGTTTGTTCTATCTTTCGGAGAGTTTATCCATATGACCAAAATTTTGTCTTTACCATGTTTTAGTATCATCATCTGTACTTGGTGTTTGAGTCTACTCACTGTCTATTTTGTTCTCTAGCTGTTTCGTGACTGATTTCTGTTAAGATCAATTAATATGTTATGTTGTTAAGCCTTGTATATAGTCATATATCCTTGCTATGGTTGCATAACAGTTTATGAGAGTATATTTGTGAGATTACATATTTGAAGTTTGTTGTAACTCATCGAGAGAGTATTTTGTAACACTTTGAGAGAAATTGAGAGAGTATTTTGTAACTCTGAGAGAGAACTTGTTCTTGTTGATAGTGTGGCTTTGTTGTGGATGTAGATTGGTGTTGGTTAACACTCTTATTGAACCATGTTCTATCTTGTGCGTGCTTTGTTTCTTTGTTTCTTGAAGTTCTTGATTGGTGAGCTTTACCATTGTATTGACTTGTTTCACATCAAATTTGTTGAAAAGTGGTGACAAAGGTGTTGCCTTACCTGTGAGATGCCATGTTGATCATTGCTTTTAAGTACAATATCAACATATACTACTAGATAGATATACTCAACACTTGTGTGATGGTAAAATATTGAATGATCTGCCTCATTCCGATAGCAAATTGTTGAACAACAATGCTAAATTTGTCAAACCAAGCCCTAGGAGACTGCCTGAGGCCATATAAAGTTTTGTGAAGACAATATACCAATCCAAAAGACTCCTCCTAAGCAACAAAACCAGGAGGTTGCTCTATATAGATTTCTTCTCACAAATCACCATTAAAAAAACATTTTTGACATCTGGTAGATAAAGAGGCCAAGGTGGAAGAGCAACCATTGTTATGAATAAGTTAACACAGACCATCTTTGCAACTGAAAAAAAAGTGTCACCATAAAATTTGTAAACATATACCACCTCTTTGGCCAACCACTAACCTCAATGATGATGGTGAACAACGATGGTTAACAAGGCAATAGCAACAAGAGCTTTGATACAAACTTGAAATATGGTACGAAAATAAAGAATTATTTTATTGATATCAATCACACAAATTACACTCTCATCATCTCTATTTGTAATAACCAAAATCTTTGAAAAAGGTAATACAAATATGTTGAAATAAATAGAAAGGTTTTGAAGATATTTTTCCATAATTACTATGGAGATATTAAAATAATTTTTTATCCTAATAATCTATTATTTACAACATAGAGGTGATGCAAAGTTTGTGATTGTCATGAAGGGTATGAGGAAAAATGACTTGTATTCCTTGGAGGGTACTATATTCACTGGTTTAGTGTTTGTTGGTGAGAAAAATTGTTAAGAATTGAATTATAGCACAAAAGGTTAGTTCATATGGTGAAAGAGGTTTGGTTGAATTACAAAAGCAGGTGTTATTTGCTGATAAAACACTTGAGAAGTTGAAGTGTTGTCAATACCACGTTTGTGCTAAAGCCTATAAGGTCAAATTCAATACAACACAACAAAGAACAAAAGAGACTTTGGATTATGTTCACGATGATCTCTGAGTACCATAAAGAACTCTGTCACAGTCTTGGACAAGGTATTTCCTATAAAGAGTAATGATTACTAAAGGAAATTATGAATCTATTTTTAGAAGACCAAGGATATAGCTTTTGAGCATTTCAAGATCTAGATGCGACTAATGGAGAATGAGACGGGGAGAAGAGTAAAGAGATTTAGAACAATAATTATAGTCTTGAGTTTTGTTTAGAGGTATTCAATAACTTCTGTAAATAGAATGGTATAACATGACATAGAACTATGGTTGGAATTGCTCAACAAAATGCCCTAATAGACAGATTTGATAGGACCATTTTGAAGAGTGAGATGTATGTTGCATAGTGCAGAGTATCTTTTGGGTTGAAGCAATTGCGATTGTTGCCTATTTGATCAATCAACTACTCTGGAGAGAAAGACTACTGTGGAAATCTGGTTAGTTCATTCTCCTAACCTTAAAAATTTGAGAATCTTAGGTAAGATAAGCTGATAGTAGGAGCTGGTAAATGCATGTTTTTAGAATATCATGAAGGGGTGAGGGCATACAAAGCATGGTGTCTTGAACTGAGATTCAAGAAGTGTATGATCAACTATCATGTTATTTTCAATGAGATTGTGATCGCTTATAAATCAAAGGTTTTTGAGTTTGTTGACAGTCGAGATGCTGAGAAAAAGAAATCTATCTTTGATTGAGGTAGTGCCAAGAGCTTTCTCTGATTTTCTTTTGACAGACCATGATGAGTTTGGAGAAGATCTTACTAAAGAGCACCAAGTTGATGATGGTTAAAGTGTAGCACAAGGAAGGACAAGGAGAGTCATCAAACCACCAGAAAAGTATGAATATGCAAATTTAATTGTATTTTCTCTTGTGGTAGCCAGTGAGGTATTTTGTAAGATGAACCCGATTGCTTTAAATTTGCTTTAGCAAGCCAGGAGAAGAAGGAATATTGAACAACATGAATGAAGAGATGAAGACACATCATGATAATCATACTTGTAGGTTGATAAGGAGACTTGTTGGTGCAAAGATTGATCAGTTGTAAATGGATTTTTAAAAATAAATGATGAAATTTTAGGAATTGACCAGGGAAGGTTTAAGGGAAGATTGATTGCTAGAGATTTTACTCAAAGGAAGGGGATTCATTATAATGACGTGTTCTCCCCCATAGTAAAGCATAAATCCAAGTAGATACTCATATTTGCCGAGTTTGATTTTGAATTGGAGCAAAAGGGTGTCAAGACTGCCTTCTTGTACGGAAATCTTTAGGAAACCATTTTTATGAAGCAACCATAAGGGTTTGAGGTGAATGGTAAGTGTGTTTATTACTCAGATGGTTTCATGTGAAACAAGTTTGATAAGTGTGTTTATTTCAAACTCTTACCTGACAATCACTCACTGTAATATTGTTGCTCTATGTTGATGATATTTTTTAATAGAAAGCAGTAGTAAGTCTGAAGTTGAGAAGGTGAAGATTGAGTTGAATAGTAAATAATAAAGTAGGTCTTTGGGATTGAGATCATGGGAGACAAAAAGAAGCTATTATACCTGGCTTGGAGATCCACCTTAAGATTGTCTTTGATAAGTTTGGAATGACAAACTTGAAAACTGTTTCTTCACCTTTAACTTAGCATTTGAAGCTAAGTTGTAAACAATATCCTAAGACAGATGAAGAGTGTGGTTATTTAGATACAATTCATATGCAATCTATGGTGTATGCAATTATTGCACTTGACTTGATACTGCTTATGTTATGAGTATTATGAGCAAATTTATTTCAAATCTTGGGTAGGAAAACTGACAGACTCTTAAGTTGATTAAGTTATGAGGCACTTGAAGGGGGTCTCATGGCAGAGTTCAGTTTGTGGTGGAGCTAGAGTTACTGTTAGATCAATTGCTTTGGTACACATTTTAGACTCAAATTATGTTGGATGTCTAGATACTAGGATATCTCTCGCAGGTTATGTTTTCATTACTTATGGCTATTAGTTGGAAGACAAGTTATAGAAGGTGTGGTTTTGTCTACTACTGAAGTTGAGAATATGGCCATATCAAAGTTGTGAAGGAAGCTTGTGGCTCAAGGGTTTTGTTGAAGAGCTGAGAATGCACGACCAAATTGTCATAGTGCATTGTGATGACAGTTATCAAAGAACCAAGTTTGTCATGACTGGCACTAAGTTGCATTTTGTAAGAGAGGAGATTGCCAAAGAATTTGTGAAGGTGAATAATATTTCAACAAACTATAGTCCCTTTGATACGATTACAGAAATGCTTCCAAACTTTAAGTTCTACCATTAGTTGGGTATGGTTGGGGATTAAGTATTGTTCTGGGCTTGTACATGTTCCCTGTCTAGTGTTAGAGAAGCTTGTTCATGAACCAAGGTGGAGATTTGTTGTTTTTGGCTCGGTCAACAAGATGTATTGACTATCTCTAGCATTGTCATATCACCTATCTATTCTATCAACTGCAGAGTTTTTCTTTAGGACCAAAGCTTTAGTCTGTATTGTGTTTCAGTATCCTCATCTATACTTGGTGTTTGAGTTGCTCAGTGTCTGTTTGTTCTCCAGCTGTTATGTAACTGATTTCATTTACAAATCAGTTAGTATGCTATGTTGTTAAGGCTTGTATATAGTCTTTTATCCTTGCTATGGTTACATAACAGTGCATGCAAGTGTGTTTGTGAAATTACGTACCTGATATTTTCTGTAACTCATTGGGAAGTCTCCTTAACTCTTATGAGAGATAATTTGTTCTTGTTGATAGTTTGGTTTTTTTGTGGATGTAGAATGGAGTTTGTTAACACTTTAATCGAACCATGTTATATCTTGTGTGTGCTCTATTTCCTGGTTCTATTCTTGTTCGTAGAAATTCTTGGTTTCTTCATTGTTACGATCTGGGCTTTCTTTATTTGTGAGCATTCCCTTAGAACTGGCTTGTTTCACATCAGTTTCTTTATCAGTCTTTGGCTTTCCTATTCTTGTTGGTATAAGAACACTTCAGTGGAATATATTAAAGCATGTTAGAATGGAATGTAGAAGCATTTTAATTTTGTTTGGATTGTTGTGGTTTTGTGCTGTGAAGAGGATTGGTAAGCCGTGAGAACATGTTGTTGAGAAGCATAGTCCGTGAACTCAAGGAGATGAGAGATGGAATAGGAAGCACATCTAAGCGAAGTGCAGAAAGCAAGCTTCGGCTCAGTCGAACAAAGTCACATATTGCTCCAGATGTTCTTGCAACTACATTTGAATTTATTCAACAGGGACAATGGGCAAATCTTCCACAAGAATTGCTTTTTGACATAATCCAGAGGGTTGAAGAGAGTGAAACATCTTGGCCTGACCGAGCTGTTGTTGTCTTCTGTGCTTCTGTATGTAAATCTTGGAGGTCGATTACAAAAGAGATTGTCAAGACTCCTGAACAATGTGGAAGGATCACATTTCCTATTTCATTGAAGCAGGTAATAAATCCGTCACCCTAATTCTTCCCTACTCTCTTACGTTTCTTATGTTCTTTTCCTTTTGTGTGTATGGATAGCCTGGTCCACGTGATTCTCCAATACAATGCTTTATAAGGAGGAACAAAGAAAGTTCTACATATCTCTTGTACTTTGGTCTGGTACCATGTAAGTTATTTCATTGCTGAAACCTTCCATCCTTTTCTAAAATGAACGGATATCATATTTCTCAACTTTAAATTGATCTTTAAAAGATTGGCATTAGTGTCTATGGATGTTAAACTTCAAGAGTTATTTTATAAATATTTTATTGTCATTTACTTTGTAGGTGTCCGCATCATTTTGTGTCTTTATATTTCCTTTGTGAAATTAGCCACTTGGTATCAGCATAATTGTTAACATTAATATAGTGTGTGGCAGAATGCACCTTGCTCGGATATAAAATCTTACCTATATATATAACTTAAATGGTGCTTGATTAAGATAGAAATGAACTTTAAACCTTTTGATGCAGTCAAAGCCAAAATTTTGCTTTGTTTTCATCCTTTCATGATCTGTTTGTTGATCCGTCTCACTGAAGTTTGATGGAGAACGAGTTATTGGTATTCTATTTGAGAAGCTTGTTTTGGCTTTAATTGTACAGCAGAGAATGACAATAACAAGTTGTTATTAGCGGCCAAAAGGATAAGAAGGGCAACAGGCACTGATTTTATCATATCCTTGGCCACAGATGATTTTTCTCGAGCCAGCAATAAATATGTTGGTAAACTGAGGCAAGCTTTTGGTCGATAGAAACCTTACCTTCTTTTCAATTTTCTCCTTGCTTCTTATGATCTTCTCTAATATTTGATGTTGTACTTTTGGCAGGTCCAATTTTTTGGGTACCAAGTTCACCATATATGACAGCCAACCTCCCCATGATGCTGCAATTCAACAAAATTGTCAATCTAGTAGAAGATTTCATTCTAAGCAGGTGTCACCAAGAGTTCCAGCTTGTAGCTATCTTGTTAGCACAGTTTCCTACGAGCTGAACGTCCTTTGCACTAGAGGGCCGAGAAGAATGCATTGTGTCATGAACTCTATTCCCGTCTCAGCAATTCAGGAAGGGGGCAACGCCCCAACTCCGACTTCTTTCCCTCAAATATTTGATGAACCTTTTTCTCCATCACCAGCAGCGAAAGAAAAAGTTCCAGTCCCCGATTTAAACTCTGCAAGCTTATCAGAGCCACTAATATCGACCCAAGTTTCAACTGAGCAATTAGAACTGAAAAACAAGGCTCCACGATGGCATGAGCAGCTACAGTGCTGGTGCCTAAATTTCAAGGGCCGTGTGTCTGTGGCTTCTGTTAAAAACTTTCAGCTTGTAGCTGCTGTTGATCCATCTCATAACGTTTCTGCTGAGGAGCAAGACAAGGTAATCCTGCAATTTGGAAAGATTGGAAAAGACATATTCACCATGGATTACCGTTATCCGCTCTCTACCTTCCAAGCCTTTGCCATCTGCTTGAGTAGCTTTGACACTAAACCAGCCTGTGAATGAGATTCATCACTTCAACTTGATCATCATCTGCTGAGTTGTTGATTGTCAATCATGGTGGCATGCAGCTGAAATTTAGCTGTTCAGCCTGTGGTAACCTTCCCTTGGATCGGTTGTTGATTCTGGAATTTGTTCAATTTGTTATCTCCTGGTCGCCTAAAATGAAATTGTATGAAGTTTAACGATTTGTGTAATATATGGTCGGGGTATTCCTCCCTCACAAATGTTTTGATTTGTTTAAAGAGCTTAATGGCCATGCCTTATTAATATAAACAACATTACACTATCAATCAATCGATCCGAAATTTGCACGAGAATGAATTTTGAGGTAGTTATTATAAAATATCAATAAATCTGTCCTATTTGGTTATTTAAGATTAGATAACCATGTAAATCTTTTTTTGATGAGTGTACAACTTATTTTCTTGTGTAAATACTGAAATTTTCAGTTGTTAACATTCTTTGCAGGTGTTTATAACGTTGAACAACTCTTTAGCAAGAGCTGAATATCATTACTTATTAACACTCTCAGAGGTGAGTTGCGTGTACTTCATATCTTCGTTTAGCGAGAGCTAAACATCTTTCTCTAAGTGCTCTCGTTCAGGTGAATAACAATTGAACCATTAGTAGACTCGAATTCAGTTCTGTTTGAGTTCAACTTGGCATTGTGATTCAGATTCATGATAAAAAATACGGGTTTGGGTCAACTTGTTACCACACTAAACCTGGCCAATAAGGGTCTGAAACTCACCCCCAAAAGAATCCATGTGATCATGGCATAATGATTATTTTAACTTTTCTATGATTTATTAACTTAAAGAAAAATTAAATATTGAAAAATATACAGGTTTAATTCTGATGGTCGAAAAACGTTTTTTATCCAGCCAAATACTAGCCTACATCTTGTTTCTTTTACTATCTTTTAAATGGTCCTATTAATAAAATAAACTATTGTTACTTCTCATTTGCCACAAGTACATAAAATCACTTGTAACCCCTTTATTTCTCCTTGAGATAAAGAAGGCAATTATTCTTTTTTCTATAAGTCATTTCCAGTCTTTCCAAGTATCTTGTAATTGCCACTTCTAAATACAACAAAAGAGTTGTCTAATTCTAAATTCAAGTTGTCTAAGATACAAACTTTCAATAGAGTGTATATACAAAAATAGAATTAGTTATTGAGAAATTAAAGAACATTTTCTTTATTTATCATTTCATAAATGTTCTAAGATCTAGTATTTATGAACTTGAAGTAGAGTTGCATGCAAAACACATTAATATTTCACTTAGAATTATTAGTTGATGTTGTAAGTGACATTACTTGTACAGTTTCAGAAAATAAATAATAAGTCACTGTCAAATAATCATGTTTAGATTACTATGTTCTTAATTATAAAAAATCATATTCCAACAACTTTTTACTTAGTAATAGACGTTTGATTGGAACATTAGTATCATAGTACACCCTTAATTACTTTGAAATCATTAGATATGGCTTTAAAGATAATATTTTAAATGTTAATAATTTTACTATACACGATTTATTGATTGAGGTGAGGTAAAATTTTGAAATGTTTTCAGTTTATTGTAAAATGTTAATAATTAAAATATGAATAATAATGATATTAAATATTTATAATTAAGATTTCCAAAAGATTTCAAATGAATAATCAATTATTCTTCACATTGTTTTCGAACGATCTAGAATTCCTCCACACTTTTAGTTTTGCACGTCTCTAATCTTTTCTCCATATTTTATTTTTCTCTACTTTTTCCTTACGCTTGAGCATATTGACTAGGCTGCCAAAAATGACCAATCTTCAATATTTTCTTCAATTTTAGTTTAAACATTGAGCTTAGCACGTCTTTATTAGGCTACCAACAACCTATTTTCTTCTTTCCCCCTTTTAAGCGTGTTTACCTAGTTCAACATAAATCCTTCAATTTACTAAATGTTCACTAAAGTTTTCATGAGTCTTTCAAGTCCAATATAAATTGTAGAATATATTGCATTGGAATCTTTGGAATTTGGCCATAAAGATCATTGTTTGACAAGTCTAAGCTATTTTAGTTTGACCCTTATGCCTCATCAAAGTGGTCCATTGTGGTACAAATAAAGCTTAAGAGAAGAAAAAGATTGTCCTATTTTATGATTTAAAACACACGTCTCAGTTAACTAGCAATACTTCAAATAACCTGCAAAGAAAAGCCATCAAGTTATAAACCCCACAACTACAAGTCAACATTCAATTTTATTATTTGGGCCTAAACACATTTCTCTTTCCCTGCCTACAAAAGGTGTATGTCATGCATCAAAATAATTAGTTTTAAAATCAATCATAAATCCATTGACCACGCCTCAAGGAAAAATAATCCAAACAGAAAAGGTCAAGATAGAAGAGACAAGCACATTGTCATGAGATTTTGATTTAGTAAAAGTCATTAGAATCCTGGAAAGAATAAGACAAGTTGTCTGTAGATTATATTCTATGACAGTGGAACATGAACCAATACTAGATAATAGTGCCAATTTCATCATAGTTTCCCGATGAAAAGTAAGTAAAAATGATTATGAGCGGGAAAATTTTTCACACAATGCACATCATTTTGTTAATAAATATAGAACTCTTGAAGCTGATCTTAGTTTCAGATTGTGCATAATTTCTCACTGTATTAGAAACTAAAAAAGGTGTACACAATACATAGTTTATACAATACTACGTAAAATTGATAACTAATAGAAATTAATTGATTGTGAAACAGACAAACTACAACTAACCGATACAAACCACAAGGAAAATATCTAGTAATATCTCCCCATCAAGTTGGGCGATGAATGTCACAAAGTCCCAGCGGACGTGTGATGAAGTGCCTTGGAGAAGGCGTTAGCGAGTTAAGTTGAAGAAGAAACAGGAAGAAAATGAATTAAACCTTGTTAAATCTTCTCACAATTAACATTACAATCAATCTCAATATGTTTATTGTGCTCATGACACACAGGGTTATGAGTTAGGTGAATGGCAGATTGATTATCACAATTATACAGCGGGATTCTACAAACATAAAGATCGTGAAAGAGATAACGTAACCATTGAATATCACAAAATTGGCTACAGCCCGATACTCAGCTTCAAAGGAGGAATGTGAAACAGTATATTGCTTCTTGGTTTCCAAGATCAATGACGAGCCAACAAGACTGGCTAAAGCCCGATACTCAACTTCAGAGTAGAGATGTCAAATAGTAGATTGTTTCTTGAATTTCCAAGAGATAAGTGACAAGCCAAGAAACACACAAAAACCAGTGATAGAGCGTCAATTATCTAAGCAACAAGCCCAATCAAAATCGCCAAAAGTTGAAAGTCTGAGCTCTAAGGAAGGAAAGGGATCCTTTTAAGTAGCAAAGAACACTAAGTGCAACCTCGTAATGAGGATCAAGAAGATTGGACATGAGTTGACTAAGCCCCTGGACAAAATAAGCAATGTTTGGTCGAGTGATAGAAAGATACAAAATGTTTGCCATCTAACGGTTTGTATCTCTAGCTGCATCAGAAAAAGGTTGTCCTTGAGTAGCTTGAAGTTTGATAGAAGGATTATAAGGTGTATGCGCATATTTAGAACCAAGCAACCCACTGTCATTAAGGATTTCTAGAGTTTACTTGCGTTGATTCATGCGAATTCCAGATTTGGATCTTGCATTTTCAAGATCGAGAACGTATCTTAAGGAATCAAGGTCTTTGATTTTAAATTTGGTGTCTAAGACATGCTTAACATAGGTGATTTCAACCAAATCATTTCCAGCTAAAACAATATCATCCATGTAAATTAGTAAGCAGTTAACAAACTAAGATTTTACAAACAAGGCCTGATCAACAAAAGATTGTTTGTAATTGAGAGACAAAAGAATGTTGGATAACATGCTATGCCATTGTCTACTAATTTGCTTGAGGCTATAAAGAGACTTAAGCAACCGACAGACTTTAGAAGTACCAAGGATCGTAAACTGAGAGGAGGAAGCATATAAACCTCCTCATGAAGTTCTCCATGAAGAAAAACGTTATTTACATCTAGTTGCTCCAAAAACCAACCCTTAATATGGCAAGAATAATTATGAATGTAGTGATTTTAGCAATAGAAAAGGTGTCAAAGTAATCTACACCCTCTAATTATGTGTAACCCTTGGCTACTAACTGAGCTTTACCTCTCAACAGTGACATGGACATGATATTTAACCTTGCAGATCCCCTTGCAATCAATAGGACTCTTACCTTTGGGAAGATCAACAAGAGACCATGTTTGATTTTGCTGCAAAGCATGTAACTTAACATTCATAGCCTTTTGCCAAAAATCCATTTTTGAGGCTTGCGAAAAAGATGTGGGTTCAGAAATAGTATTGATAGAAAAAAAAAATTACAAGTATTACAACAATTATAATCGAGAAGATAAGACAAAGGATATACACAAGTTCCGCAGGATTCCTGAAACAGCTAGAAGCAACCACAAAATGACAGTGAAAATCTGCTAGATAGAAAGGCTCGCGCCGAAGTCTAGTGGATTATCCAAGAGGTTGACTTTGTAGAGATTGATTTGGGAATGTGGATGGATTTGAAATGTGGTCATTGGCTACCGTGGAAGAAGTTTATGCAGGAATGGTGACAACGAGAATATGTTGTGATGCAGTTGGGGTGGATATATTGAAAAGTAAAGGAAGCTGATTTGGAGAAGTACCAATTTGTGGGGGAATAGACACAGTCAATGGAAACACATTTTCATAAACAATGGCATTTCTTGAAAGAAGGATTTCATGAGATTGGAGATCATACAAGACATATTCTTTAGTACCTTTCCTATATCCTAAAAAAACAATTTTACGTGCGCTAGGCTAAAATTTTGTTCAGAGATGGAAGCGTACTAGCACAAGCTAAGCAACCAAAAACCTTTAGATGAATCATGCAAGGTGGTTGGGCATAGAACAATTCATAAGGTCATTTGAAATTCAACAATGGAGTAGGCGGTCTATTAATAATGTCAATAGCTTGTTGTACATCAAAATGCCAAAACATTTAAGGCAAATGGGTCTAGTACGAAAAGGCTCTAGCTATATTTAAAATATGTTGGTGCTTGTGTTCAACAATGTCGTTCTGTTGAGGTGTCTCAACACCTGTTCTCTGATAAATTTTTCCTCTTGAATAAAAATATAAAAAAATCAGATAATAAAAACTCTACTCCGTTGTAACTTCGAAAACATTTCAATTTAGTATTGAGTTGTGTTTCAATCAAGGAAATAAAGTGAGTCAAATGTGTCCTGGTTTCAAACTTATGTCTCATGAGTTTGGTCCATGTAAAACGATATAGTTATCAGCTAAACTAAAAATATTTATGTCCGGATATAGAAGGTACTAAATATGCCAAATATCTCCATGAAGAATGTAAAAACTTTAGTGGAATGTGTTTCACTACTGTGATGTGGCAACTTTCTTTGTTTAGAAAAGTGGCAAATGTCACAAGGAGTATTATGCGTATAATGAGGAATAACATGATATGGAATCAGAAACATGACCTAATCTAAGATGCCAAAGAGACACAATGCGGTGATGAGGTTGCAGATTTATCACATACAGTCCCTGGTGCAAGCTTAGCTGAACCAATCATCCTCCTGGAAGTATTCTGCACAATGACACAAGAATCAAAGTCAAAAGACAATTTACAGTGCAGTGTGTGAACTAACTTATGGGTGGAAATAATGTTGACATGAAGTTCCCGTACATAAAGAACATCATCAAGGATTAAAGAATAAAACAACAGTACCATAAATGGAAGTAGACACTTGAATATAATTGGGTACACTTGAATATCATTGGGTAAAGTAATAAAAATGGGAGAAATAGATTTGTGAGAAACAAAACTTTGGAAATTGAAAGTAATGTAGTAGTGGCACCTGTATCCAAAAGCCACTGAGAAGCAATTTTACCGTGGTTCAAATTTATACAATTCTTGTAAGTCAGCAACGCAAAAAATGTCTCCCTAATGAAAATGATGATAAAGGTCTTGCCATACGTTAGAGGCAGTGTCCATCCAGATAATGGATTTGAGAATCGATCCATGCACTGATCCTTGAGGTCATAAGAGAACTGAATGTTTGGCAAAGGTTAAGGCAAAGTGTCGTCATTGAATCTTAACTTGTTCTTAGATTTTAGGGCAAGCTTCATAGCCTGAGCCCAAGCATGATAATTCTTGCCATCTAACATAGGAGAGACAAGAGCAAGAGCTAGATTTTCATTTGAATGGAGGAAGAAAGGATTGGAAGGATTTGTGTGAAAATCGGTATGGGTTTCAGAAGCCATATCAACTGGAGAAAGAATCAAGAATGAGAAAGAGGATGCAGAATATTTGATGCCATCTTAGTTTATAGATTGTGTATAATTTCTCGTTGTATTAACAACTGAATAAAGTGTACACAGAACAAAGTTTATATAAGACTATGTAAAGCTGAAAACTGACAGAAACTAACTGACTGTGAAACAGAAAAACTAATACAACTAACTGATACAAACCACAAGGAAAATATCTAGTAATAGCTGAATCTACAGCTTCTACTATAGAGCACTAGCACAAGTAAAACGAAATATAAATATTTGCGAGACACAGGGTCCTGAATTACTGATGGCCTCATTTACTGATGACAATTTTTAAGAATATTGAAGTGAAATATACTTGAAATTTCGGCCAGTAGTGATTTGGTTTCAGACATTCCAGATAATATAATCACTTAATGAGCAGCATCCTTTGATTTAAGACCAGGTTTCTTCATTAACTCTTTCCGTAAATTCTCATCTTATAGAAGAGTAGGTGATGAACTCCCTTGAAGTAAATTGAAATGGCTGGTGTGGAATAGGATTCCTGCAGCATGGTTACATAGAAAAACGTTAATTAATAAATTTATAACTGTATCCAAGTAATTGTTTCAAAAGTAAAAGGAGACTCACGGTCGAGGCCCATAAACTTTGATTTGCCGCACATGAGTATCCCTTCCATTTAGATGGTTTGACAACACAGCAATTTGCAACATGAAAGTGTTCACAAAGGTATCCCTGTGATTGGTGAAAGGCAATTACAAGATTCTATTAAAAAGTATGCTGGTATCAAGAAGAAGCAATCCTTAAGTTACATTACATTACTTTGGTTACATTACAACCATTGAGGCTTCATTCACTATCAATTTCAGAGTAACAATTAAGGACAATCCAGTGGTTCAACAGATGAAATGAAACAAGAACTGATTATTGCATTCATAAATACCAACAAACACATCTTCAAGTAGCATGACAACGTTCCTATCCTATCTAATTTCTCAGTTCACAATTTGAATAAAACATCCTCAAACCTTGAACATAAATCCAGATATATAAGGAGTAAGAATTCAAAGAAAAATCAGTAAGATTTGAGCAACAAAAGCCCAGAATTTAGTCACTTCTTCAGAAGACCACTAGGCGTAAGCACATCGTATTGCCTCAAACACAATTTAATCAAAACGCACGGTCCATGTTGATCTTATCACTCCAACAATACAACAGTAGCTGTATCCTATTAGATTAAGTCAATTACAAGGATGACATGGCACCTTAACTCTATAAGTGGAATCATTGCCAGTCCCAAGTCTGACTAAAGGAGGAGACTATTAATCCCTCGACACAAGGTTTGTCAAAACCCCAAATATATGAAGTTAAATATAATGTTAAGAGAAACAAATATAAGAGAGTTTCTACACAATACTTTTTATACTTAGCTAGTTTTACCTCTTGTAAAAATCTATTTCATTTTTTTTTTTCTGTAAGTGTTTATAGAGAAATTTATTCAGACACAAAATTACAGATATGGTTTATTAGTTTCTTCACTTTCACGAGGTTCCCTTAAATTCCCTACTATAAACTATCATGTCCCCCATTTAAAAAAAAAAACACACACACACACACACAAACACAATGACCAAAGAACACTTACCTAGGATCAACTCCAGACAACGACAGATAGACCCACCCAGTTGGCTTCACTAGTTCCACGGTCTTAATCTCCTACAAATGTTCCCAAACCCATCATTCATCAACAATCGTAACAACCAAATCAAACCCAAACCAATAAAATTACCTTCAAGTTGTGAAACCCATCACCGGCACGGATGGAAACTTTACTCGGCGTGTAACTCTCGTCCAACTTGAAATCCACGTACAGCACAATTAGCTGCAACAATAAAAAAAAAATTAAAAATTTAGCACTTAGAAAGTAAAATTATATTTTGTTTGCAAGAGGGGTGTGCCGTGTACGTACTTGAAGTCTAACTTTCTTCTGAAACTGAACGTTAACCAAATGGGGTTGCGCTCCGTCGGATCTGAAACCACGAAAAGCGTGATTGAGAATGCGAGTGAAGATAAGAGAAAGAGAGTGTGAGCAAGTGAAGGAGTTACTGCCAATAGGTTTCGAGGTTATCGTCACGGAGAGAGGAAACACCGTTACCGGGCTTGCAAGAACTGACGCTCCAAGCAGCTTTTTTCCCCATCTCCGTTAAGTCATCGTCTACCGTCAACAATTGGTTTCCTCCGCTCAACTTTGTTTCTTCTTCGCCCTCTGATGATTCTGCTGCCATTCCCCGAAACCTCAGACAACCCTATCTCTCTCTCTTATTTTTCAAGATTCTTCAACTACTACAAGAGAAAGCAAGTGATGAATTGAACAACAACGGTGTTCAAAAAGGAAGACCTTTTAGTTAATGTTTTTAAATTTTTAAAAACTGAAATTAGGGTGTGCTTGTGAAAATTTAATTTTGGATTATATGTGTCCTATATGGTAAAAAGGTTCAACGTTTGTTTTTTAAGAAAATATTTAAAAATAAAAATAAAATATTTGAATATCAAAATGATTAGAATAGTTTTTAAATTTAAGGTTAAATTATTCCAAATATCTCTAATCTTGTAACGAAATCTCAAATATGTCCCCTTATTCTTATTTGATTCAGTTAAGTCTTTATTTTGAAAATTTTTTTCAATTAATTAATTTCTTTCCGTTAGTAGTAAATTAACGGTGTTAACTATGTGTCACATGTCATCACATGATTTTATTTTATTTTTTAATTTTTTTTAAATAAATAAATTGTCATATGTCCCTCTTATATTGTGTCATGTGGCAGTAGCAGTGTCACATGTCACTATTGGATGTGAAAGGTGTGATGTAGTCTTTTTATTTCTCAATTTGATCCTAATTCTTTAAAAATTGAATCAATTTCATCCCTATATTTATTTTTTATATAAATTTTATAATGGTATTTTTATTATAAGTGATCTTTTTAATAAAATTATGTTTATTTAAATGTATATTTTGCATTGAATTTTATTTAAATATTTGTTTTCACATCCAATAGTGACACGTGGCTACATCACATCGTCTCAGCCACGTGGCACAATATCAGATTGACATGTCACAATTTTTATTTTTTAAGAAAAATTATAAAAAAATAAAAAAAAATTACATGCTAACACGTGGCACATAGTTAATACCATTAGTGTACTACTAATGAAAATGACTTAATTGAAACGGAAATTTCAAAATAAAGACTCAATTAAGTCAAATAAAAATGAGGGGATCTACTTGAGATTTCGCTACAAAAATGGGAACGTCTGTGATGATTTAACCTTATTTCAACTTAATTTTTAAAGGTATAATTACTAATTTCGTTCCCTAATTTTTGGTTTGGTTCAATCTGGTCATTTATTATTCGTTGGTTCAATTTAGTCTCTAAATCATTTGAAAGTATTCAATTTGGTCTCAATAAGTTGGAGTTAACACCATATCCATACAAGACACATGTCAAGCCATGAATTTTTTTTTTTAATTTTCTAGTTCTTTTGAAAAAAATTCTAAAAATTTATAAATTACCACGTGTCCACGTGTCAAGTTACCGTCTTAACACGTGGTAGTGGTAATAGTTGTTTTCAATTTAGTCTTCTCCAATTTGAGACCAAATTATTAAATAAGTTTAATTACAACTTATATATACATGTTATAATATTTTTTTAATATATACATAAAAAAAATTATTGTAACATGTATATATAAGTTATAATTAAACTTCTTCTAATTTTACCTCAAGTTTAAAGATTAAAGATTGACATTATATTCAACTATTTTTTCTTATATCTAAAATGATACATTTTAAATATAAAAATAGGCTTAAATACCTTTTTGGTTCTCATTTTCGTAGTGTTTGTTGCGGATGGTCCTCATTTTGACAAAATGTTTAAAATGATTATAATTTTTACCGAATGTTTGAAATGATCCTCATTTTCGCAATTTGTGTTTTATTTGGTCCTTTTATGTAACACCGTTTAAATAATTAACGGAGCATTGTATAAATTGTATAAGTGACACGTGTTTGTTGCGGATGGTCCTCATTTTGACAGAATGTTTAAAATGATTCTAATTTTTACCAAATGTTTGAAATGGTCCCATTTTCGCAATTCGTGTTTTATTTGGTCCTTTTATGTAACACCGTTTAAATAATTAACGGAGCATTGTATAGGTGACACAATTTGTATTAGGGTGTGTTACGTGTATTGTACAAGTGTGGTAATTAGATATTTGGAGATAAATAAGTGAGCTAGGGTTTTGGTAAGGAATGTTTGGGCAGTTGGTGAGTTTTGGCAATCTTGTTCCTCCATTCCCAATTGGTGTTGCTGAAATCTTCCTCTTCCTACAATCCCATTATATAGGTATGTTACGATCTCAATCTTCTTCCTTTACCTTTGGTTGTAATCGTTGGAAGCAACCATGTTGTATCACTTCGTGCACTGTTGGTGGTTCAACGAGAAATGGATTAACCCCGAATTGTAGCTGCGGAGAGATGTCAGCTTTGAGGATGACAAGAACTCTAAAGAATATTGGTAGAAAATTTTGGGTACAATCTGTTTTTATTTTTGTGTTAATAATAAATTGGTTTTAATTTTTGATTTATTGATTTACAGAGTGGTGGTTCCAATAATTTGAGCTGCAACTTTTTTCAAATGGTGGTGTTGATGAAAAGGATGATGTCATCATCATGACACAAATGAGGCAAATTAATGATTTGGAGAAGTCATTGAAGGTTGCTGAGAAGAGGCTGCAATTAGTAATAGGGTTCACTTGTGTTGTTATTGTATTATTCGTACTGTTATTGTGTGTAATCTTTTAAAGTCCAATCTATTTTATATTATTGTTAAATGAAGAAATGAATTAGTTTGATTATGTTGACATTAGTCCCAACATGTTCAAAATGACATCTTAATCTAAGCATTGAAGTAAGTGATATTGATCTAAGCTTGGGAAAAATTAAATTGATCTAAGTCTGGAAGAAGTTAAATTCATAACATTAATTCATCCTCATCAAAATGCACTACATCAGTGTTTGGCAAAAGTGAAATTCAACGAAGTTTAAGGAAAATCAAAATGTAGTACATCAATAATGAATTCTGCATCAGAAATTCCAAAAAAAAACTAAGATGTTTGTAGCTGCTATCATGGCCTCCTCATATCAATAACTAAGTCTCAACAGGTGTTGCAGGTTGTCCATCCACAAGCTTATCTGGGCAATTGTTCCTGTTATGTCCAATCTGACGACATATGCTACATTTTTTTCTATGACCTCCTTTGCTGATTTGTATGTTATCCTTTCTCAACTCTCACTCTTTCAACCTTCTTTTTTTCTTGGGTCTTCTTGGTAAGATCATCTTATGTGGTGGATGGACATCAGGGTAGTGAGTTCTTTTCCATAAGACTTCACCATTGACTGGAAAGATGATGGATTGATATATTTCTTCGTAGATGGATCTCCTGAAGCATATTGGTATGAAGTCCTCAATTAAGATCATCTTATGTGGTGGATGGACATCAGGGTAGTGAGTTCTTTTCCATAAGACTTCACCATTGACTGGAAAGATGATGGATTGATATATTTCTTCGTAGATGGATCTCCTGAAGCATATTGGTATGAAGTCCTCAACATTGACATTGATGAAATTCATGGGTTAAATATGTCTTTGGTCCCTCAAGTTTCAGTGAATTTTGGAATTAGTCCCTCATCAAAACTTTATATCAATTTAATCATTCATCTTTCAAAATGCGTGAATATAGTCCTTTTAACAAAATTTTGTTAAGTTTATCTTACGTTTCAAGCACATTTCATGATAGTATTTAAGTTAACATTGAAGCAAAAATGTGTCAAACAATGTCAATAATTTAAATACTATCATGAAATGCGCTTGAAACGTCAGATAAACTTAACAAAATTTGGTTAAAAGGACTAAATTCACGCATTTTAAAAGATGAAGGACTAAATTGGTCAAAAGTTTTGATGAGGGACTAATTCCAAATTTCGCTGAAACTTGAGGGACCAAAAACATATTTAACCCGAAATTCATTGCTGTAATAGCATGGCAGCAAGAGATAACAGTCAAAAGTCATTTCCTACAATTGTAATGTTGAGCATCCACATTCACTATGTACTTATCTCTAACCATGGATATGTGCCTCACTTCAAATAGTTTTTCTCCTGACCAGCTACAAATATCATTACACATATCAGTACACGAATAAGTTGATTGTGTTAGAAAAAGACAAAAACCTAACCTTGGGATCCAATATTTGGTTAACTCTTTTTCCTTATGTAGTCTGTCAAGGACCTTGGGACAGATGTTTCCTTCAAAAGTTGTAACCTTTTTTCTCCTGGTGGCCCACCTTTCCATTAAATAAACTTTGATTTCCTCAAGCATGGTGATTATGGGTTTGCCTCTTGCATCCACTATGACACTATTAAAAGCTTCACTCATATTGTTGACAATTGTGTCGCATATGGCTCGATCACTAAATCTAGACTTGGACCAGAACCTGCATGAATAATAGTGTCAGTATTGATATCAGGTATTTGTAAAGAAATCATGTATTTGTACAAAAACTAGGTATTTGTACAGAAATAAGGTATTTGTACAGTAGAGATACCTTGGAGGTATAACAATAAGGTATCTATAAGCATCAATATTTAACTCTTTAATTGTTAACATCACTCTTTTCCAAACTGATGGGTGTGTGCTCCTAGCAGCCTTCCACATGAGTATCTTTAATTTTTGGACAAAGAATCTTTTTCTGAAATTTGCATACATATGCCTCATGCAAAACTTGTGCTCCTTAGTGGGTAATAGATTCTGAATGTGCAATGATAAGATTATTAGTACTTACAACATTAAACAAAAATTAATAAATTGAACATATATTAAACATACCTTTTGTTGGTCAGACATAAAGGTCATTATCCCACACACATCAATACCTCCAAGATCACCAATAAGCAATTCCAAGAACCATGTCCAAGTTTCTTTGTTTTGAACTTCCACAACAGCATATGCTAAGGGCAGTAACTGATCATTACCATCTCTACCCACATCACTCATCAACTCACCTCCGTATTTTCCTTTTAAAAAACAACCATCCAAACCTATGATGGGTCTACAGAAGATAAAGGAATCTTTACATGCTTTTAAACAGGAGTAAAATATCTGAAAAATTGCTTCATCATTATCATTTTCCACTTTGATTTTTATAGTTGATCCAGAATTATATTTTAGTAATTCATGTGCATAGTCGTAGATTCTTTTATATTGCTCTTTAAATGACCCGTCTACTATATCTGCAGTCATTGCCCTTGCTTTACGAGCTGTTGATATTGACACATGTGTATTCCATTTTCTTAAAGCCCTTTGTCTTACGTCATTTATTTTTAGCTTTGGATTCTCTATTAGAGTTTGGTCCAAGGTTTCACTAAGCCACTTTGCTTTAATGATATTAATCTTGAATTCACTGCTACAAGAATGAACATCAAGTAGTTTCCTTAATTGCCAAATCTTACGGCTACGAACATAGGAACAATATGCAGACCATTAACATTTATTTTGTGCACCCAAACAACCAATCCTAACTCGCTTACTATCATTTTTCAAGAATTTCATATTTCTCTCTGCATGAATAGCGTAAGTCCTAATGACATCCTTGAAGTGGTTGTTGTTTAGAAAAACAGTTCCTACTTCCCATTTGTAATCCACCATACTTTTTGGCATTACAAATGTCTGGAATGGACCACATCCTGTCCTTTCATCATTGTTTTCTTCATCCCCAGTTGTTTCACTCTCGCTATCTGGCCCACTAAGTAATTCTTCTTAATGTCATTCATCATCAGATAACTCGATTAAATGACGTGCTCTATTTTCAAATTTACCTCTGTTAGAATCATCACTTTCAGACAGTTTCCACTTCAATATCACCTTCCACTTCAATCTCACCTTCCACTTCAACATCACTATTCATACCACTGGCATCCCCAATCTCTACTTCAGCAGCCTCTTCATGGGCCTCTACTTCACCACCGTGGTGGACAACAACATCGAACCTATCATCATTTATTGCCCTAAAGTAAATTAAACAGATAAAAAAAATGTATTATTAAGCCTACTTTAACGCAATGGGGGACCACTGCTACAATCAATTAAAAATAAAATAATGAGGACCATTGTTAAGACTTTGGCAAGTGTACCAAGTCGCGCAAGTAGTAACCGGTAAGACCGGGATATCGTTTTCCAAGAGACTCGTGTATACTAATTAAATGCGTAATTAGTGACTAATTTAAACTAATAAATAAATCCATATTTTGAGTTTTAATGTATGAAATTAAACTTTGCATAAATAATTAAAATTGAACTTTGGAAGTTAAAGACACTTAGTGAATGGAAAAGATTAGAAATGATATGACTTGATATTGCCGGGGTTAGAATTCACCAACTATGCTCTCATGCAACTACAATTTAACATCCTCTTCATTAATATGCTAATGCCAACCCACAATATTACTCAAACCCTAATTCCTTAATAGATTGAGCCTAAATTTCCTTATTAAAAACCAATTCCTTGAACTCTTAATAAGTAAATTTGCTTTATGCACAAAGGTTTAAGACAACCAATGGGTCAATCCCCATTCCTAGGTACAAGCTCCATTGAGTTTTCTTATTCCGAATCTAGGTTTCAAAAGATATTTCCACACCCAATGAACCAAAAATCATGCAAGAGATGGCTAAATCAATGCAAGCTTTAAGTGAAGAAATAAGAAGACTAGCAATTAATGAAAGAGTCATATATATA
>Ga0214543_1004062_pt1 | contig 27978 bp, 16 predicted proteins | sample CNSS2metaG_FD_160094 | JGI IMG/M metagenome (GOLD analysis project Ga0214543, IMG submission 160094) | Root nodule microbial communities from cowpea collected in UCLA plant growth center, Los Angeles, California, USA - CNSS2 | ecosystem: Host-associated > Plants > Roots > Nodule | place: USA... | reverse complement strand
TAATTTCTATAGTAGACTCAATCCCGGTTGTGTTTTGATGAATTGTACTTATGGATTTTGTGAATCATCTTTAATAGTTTTGGTGGTGCAAAATTGTAGAACACAATATCGTAGAATGGTAATATAACGTTATTGTTATTATTATATTTTACATCTTTTTTTTCAACTAACTATATTGTTAATTTATGAAATTACTGCTATATGTTTTTCAGTATTATTTAGTAATGATTTAAGAGAAAAATTAAGGATAATGACTACTACAGTTTTGGTTTGTTTCTTATGTGAATATTTTTTTCATTAAACTTGAATATTAATTAATACTACCATTAATTGACATTATTATGCAACATAATAATCATATTATCACAATATTTATATCCAAAGCGCCCCAAAATAGAATTGCTAAGTAGAACTATAATAATAAATTTTTTGTTATAATTGATTAAATTGTTTGAATAAAGAAGTTATCCATGAAATATAATAATACAACGCACGAGCAAAAACTGTAATAGTTAGAATTTAAAGCACTTTTTGGTTTGGATGGGATGATTTTGGATTTCTTGAAAGGACATTATATTGATTGAGAGGACAAGCATTTAAATCTAATACTACTGTTGAACATTAAAATTTGCAGAGAAGTAGTCAATTTACTATTACGGAGAAGATGTTGATGGGTTTCCCTGAACGAAAAAGTGTTCAACCTAATATTTGATTGTGTTATTCCACCTAATGTTAAATAAGGTAAATTGAAAATGCAGTGTATGTGATAGATAAGACATGTTAAGTTGAAATGACCTCCATTTAATAATCGTAATTATATCTGATGTCCTACTATTACTTTATACACATTTTATTTTTGGCGGTAAAAATGGATGGATTGTTCCATCCATTAACATATACACCAAATATTTCAATGATGTCAATCTGATGAAGAATTTTGTTATGCAGATACAAAAATATGGTAGAACACCAGATTTGTGAGGCTACTGATGACTTCAACCAGACAACTTTTATACTTGACCAATGAAGAGTATTATTTGGCTGCTGGATGATTTTTTAATTTCATCTACAATTGTTTTCTAGGAAGTTCGTCTTAATTGTTCAATACGTATTACAAAATGTCTCCATAACATTTACAGATATTTTTTTAAATGTTGTATTGCTGTGTTAATTATTTTCATGTACTGTTTTATCTATTAGGATGGATAATGAAAATACCAAGTCCAGTACAAGTGCAAGATTAAAAAGGAAACAAATAATCCAACACAAGAGGATGAATGCTACGTGCATACAACAGAAACACCCTGAAACAAAAAGACGAAATTGTACACCATTAGCTGATGTAACAAGTTTTTTTGTGAATGAAGAAAGGTGTCATACGGAATTACAAATGAAAGGTCCACATCCTACTTTGGTGAATGAGCAAAGAGATATTGGTGGAAGCAGAAGAAAGCAACAAAATCTTCTCCATAGATTTGAAGCCACTGTTAATATGGTCACAACAACCAATGATTTCAGCATGGCAACTGAATCTGTGCAGTTAGAAGTCATTGATGAACTACAGTTAAGCGAAGATAATTCAGATTCATCTAATTCCCATGTAGAAGGTAAAAATAAGTTATAATAAGGAAATCAATATTCATATCCTTGGTCAAAAAAATAAAGTATATCAGTTTGATTACAACTGTATTACATAAATTACATGAATACTTATTTTGCAGAAATTGATGCAAAGTATGAAATGAGCTACGAATTCATCAATCACAAAGAAAGATAAGCCTTCTAAAAACAATTATTGTCATATATTTTTTCAATCATCTATGATATTATAAACTCACTAATTTATTCATTTGCAAGTTGTATGCAGATATAGGGGATCCAATCTATATTTGTCAGCATTGCCAAGGTCATATGTGGTATGAAGAACGTATTGACAAAAGTCATCCAAGTGTTAATCCTAAATTTCAACTTTGTTGTGGTAATGGCAAAGTTCAATTACCAATGTTAAAAGACCCCCCTGATGAGCTTCAACAACTTCTGTTTCAATCTGATTCTAAACAAAGTCGAAGTTTTCAACAACACATTAGAACATACAACATGATGTTTGCATTCACATCTCCTGGAGCAAAAATTGACAACAAATATAACAATGGACGTGGACCACCAAATTTAAGAGTTCATGGGCAGTCATGTCATCGAATTGGTAGTCTTCTGCCACCACTTGGAAAACAGCCAAAGTTTGCTCAGCTCTACATATATGATACTGATAACGAGATACACAATAGAATTCAATCTTTGAGGTTAACTATTATTATGCTTTCTGAATTCTGAATATAATCATGCTATCATTTTGATTTGAAATTCAATGTCATTGTAGGAACCATAATGATATTGATGCTGAAATAGTCAGAACACTAAGTCAGATGCTTGATAAGTACAATGTACATTGTAAATCTTTCAGAATGGCTAGGGATTGATATGCAGAACAACCATTTCATGATCTCAAGTTGAGGCTTATCGCAGATAGGCAAAAAGATGGACGAATATACAACATGCCAATGGTGTCAGAAGTAGCTGCATTAATCGTTGGCGATGTTGATAGCGCTTCTCCCAGAGATATTATTATGGAAAGCAGGACAGGTAAGTTGCAAAGAATAAATGAATTGCACACCAGTTATTTGGGATATCAATATCCTTTGTTGTTTCCATATGGTGAAGATGGTTATAGGCATGATATTAGTCATCGCGATTCTTTGGCATCAAAACGTAATCGGTTAACAATCAGGGAATGATTTTGTTTTAGAATTCAGACTCGAGATTCTGAGGCAATGACTATACTTAGATCTAGAAGATTGTTCCAACAATTTGTTGTTGATGGATACACAATGATTGAGTCAGAAAGATTATCATTCATCAGAAACAATCAATCCAAACTGAGGGTTGATAAGTATAATAACCTTTGTCAACCAAGTAATGAAAGCCAAACTGATGCCTCTGAAAAAGGAAAACGATTTGTGCTTCCATCAAGCTTTGTTGGTGGCAGAAGATTTATGGATCAATTATATTTTGATGGAATGGCAATATGTGGTCATGTAGGATTCCCAGATCTTTTTCTAACTTTTACTTGCAACCCGAAATGGCCAGAGATATCTCGAATATTAAAGAGTTCAAAGTTAAGTCCTTCAGACCGGCCAGATATTATTGCAAGAGTGTTTAGAATCAAATTTGATCATTTGCTATTAGATTTAACCAAAAAGCATATATTGGACAGAGTAATAGCATGTAAGTTCTAATATTTTGATGATTGAAGGCCAAATTTTGCACTATTATACCCTTCTAACAACGTAATTGTTAATTTGTGTTTAACAGACATGTATAGTATTGAATTTCAGAAACGAGGTTTACTACATGCTCATTTGCTAATATTCTTACATCCTTCTAGCAAATATCCAACAGCCTTGGATATAGATAAGGTCATTTCAGCTGAAATACCATGTGCCAAAAAGGAGCCACAATTGTATGCCTGTGTCAAAGAACATATGATGCACGGACCATGTGGATTATCTAATAGATCATCTCCATGCATGAAGAATGGTTCATGTTCGAGATTTTATCCAAAGAAATACCAAAATACTACCACAATTGCAGAAGATGGTTTTCCTCATTATCGTCGAAGAAGCAACGATATCACTGTTGTCAAGAATGACATAGAACTAGATAATCGTTTTGTTGTCCCTTACAATCCTACAATATTGGTCAAATATCAAGCTCATGTCAATGTTGAATGGTGTAATCGTTCCAATTCTATCAAGTACTTATTTAAGTACATCAATAAAGGATATGATAGAATTACAGCTGCTATAGTTTCTAATGGCAATGATGAGAATATACCTCAAGTTGCGACAAATGAAATCAAACAGTATATCGATTGTAGATATATTTCCCCATGTGAAGCCTGTTGGAGAATATTTTCCTTTCCTATTCATGGAAGAAATCCAGTTGTTGAACGTCTATTTTTTCATTTGCCTGGTGAGCAATCAGTGTACTTCAAGGATGATGATGATATTAATGAAATCATTGCAAAACCAATAGTTAAGGAGTCAATGTTTACAACCTGGATGGACTGCAACACAAAATATTCTGATGCAAGGGATTTGACATATCCTCAATTTGTATCTAAGTATGTTTATAACAAGAATCAAAGATGTTGGAAACCAAGACAAAAGGGCAACACCATTGGCAGACTTATCTGGGTTCCCCCAGCAACTGGTGAACTTTTCTATTTAAGGAGGATGCTAACAATAGTAAAAGGTCCACAATCATATGTAGATCTTCGAACTGTTGACAACATAATATATTTTACATTTAGAGAAGCGTGTGAAGCTTGTGGATTTTTAGCAGAAGATACCGAATATGTAGATGCTATTAAGGAAGCTAAATATTGGGGATCTGGACACTTCTTAAGGAAATTATTTGTAACCATCCTTATGTCAAATAATGTCTTAAAACCTGAAGAGCTGTGGAGTAAAACATGGGAATGGTTGTCTGATGGAATACTATACAACGAACGAATGGTTGCTAGAAATCAAGGTACAATGAATTAAAGCATATGAAATGTATGTTTCATGTTCCAAGTATGTTAACTGAATTTTTGTGTTGCAGAACTCATTCTCAATATTGAAACTCTTCAAAATTTGACTTTGATTGAAATTGAGAAGCTCTTGCAGAATAACAGGAGAACATTAAAGGAATGGCCATCTATGCCTTATCCCAATCATTTTGTGGTAGATTATTGTGGAAATAGATTGGTATATGCAGAACTTGATTACAACAAGGATGATGAGCTACATGTATTTGAATCTAACTTTAACCGTATGACAGGTTTGTGTTCTTTTCTCCATGCATTATTCATGAAGACATTCAAATATAACTTAATAAATTCTAACCAATTGCAGAAGAGAAAAGACATATTTTTCAACAGATTATAGATGTTGTTCATCATGATGAAGGGTGATGTTCTTTTTATACGGTTATGGTGGAACCGGGAAAACTTTTATGTGGACTACCTTATCTTTTGCTCTTCGATCTGAAGGAAAAATAGTGTTGACAGTTGCATCAAGTGGCATAGCTTCATTGTTATTGCCTGGAGGTAGGACAACTCATTCTAAATTCAAGATTTCTGTTCCTACATTAGAGCACTCTGTTTGCAACATTACAAAAGGTAGTGAACTATCAGAGTTGATGAAATTGGCAAACCTAATAATTTGGGATGAAGCACCAATGGCTCACAAGTATTGTTTTGAAGCATTGGATCATACTTTAAAAGACATCATGAGGGAAAAGAACAAAACTGATTCAATTTTTGGTGGCAAAGTAGTTGTTTTTGGAGGAGATTTTAGACAAATACTGCCTGTTATTCCACGTGGAAGCAGGTCTGATATTGTTCATGCTACTATCAACTCATCCTATCTTTGGGATCATTGCCAGATTATGAATTTGACAAAGAACATGCGGCTGTTGCAAAATGGGTTACAACAGTCTACTATAGCTGAAATTGAAGAGTTTTCTTCCTGGATAATAAAAATTGGCAATGGTGCATTGAATGAACCAAACGATGGATTAGTTGACATAGAAATCCCATCAGAATTACTAATATCAGAATATAATGATCCTATCCAAGCCATTGTTAATAGCACATATCCAGGATTAGTGCAAAAGTACAAAGATGAAGGGTTCCTCATATCAAGAGCTATTCTAGCCAGTCGAATTGAAACAGTTGATCAAATTAATCAATCTGTTTTGGAATCAATTCCAGGTCAGTCATTATTCATAATTAAGAATTTACTAAATCATCACTAAGATTTGTCAACTTAATCTGATTCATGTGTTTCAGGAGAAATTAAAGAATATCTAAGCTCCGACTGCATAGATACCTCTGAGCCAGCTGAAGCTGAAGCATACGATGGTATTACACCTGAATTTCTAAATTCTTTAAGAACATCTGGACTGCCAAATCATAGTATCAAGCTAAAGGTTGGTGCTCCAATTATGCTGTTAAGAAATTTGGATCAATCTCAAGGTTTGTGTAATGGTAGCCAATTAATAGTGACTAAACTTGCAAACCATGTAATCAGTGCAAAGATTATTAATGAAAAATCAAAAGGAACTGAGATTTATATTCCACGTATGTCCATGTCACCATCCCAGTCCCCTTGGCCATTCAAGCTGATTAGAAGACAATTCCCGATCATGTTGTCTTATGCTATGACCATTAACAAATCTCAAGGACAATCTTTAGATTGTGTTGGGTTGTATTTGCCAACACCAGTTTTTAGTCATGGTCAATTATATGTTGCAGCTTCTAGAGTTAAAAGCAAATCCGGATTAAAGATTTTGATCCATGACAATGAAAACAAACCTTTGACTACTACCACAAATGTAGTTTTCAAAGAAGTTTTTAACAATCTATGACTGTATTGTATGGTAACATACCTGTATTCCTGTATTTTGTGTAAAATGCCTTTCAGAGGCTACTTTTGAACATATCAATCGTTGATTGTGCTGTCTTCATATGCTGAATTGGTGTCCTGTTTAAGTTTCTGTTTCAATGCATTGAAGGAAAACATGGAGATGTAAGTAAATTGGTTCCTTCTGTCATTATTTACGTTGGTTTTTTATATCTTATTTTACCATTTTTATTCGTTGAATACGTGCTTATTTTGGCACATGCATTAAAATTCTGATCTACCATACACCAAAAAAACCAAACAACACATAATAAATGCATAGATTCAACAAACGACTATTATTACTTATTATTCACACCAACATAATTATTTGGCACACCTACCACAATTAGATCAAATAGTGCCCATGTACCGTCGTATAATAATTACTTATTAAAAAAAAGTTTTTCTCAAATTACTTATGAAAAATAAGTTTTTCTCAAACCCATATTCAGCCCAATTGATACTGAATATACTTACTAAACACACCACCATAATTATGCCATGGACCTTCATAACATAACTGTCAACTTATTCATTTTTCCAGGTAAACCAAGACTCTAAAACCTTTAACTAGCCCAATGAATAATGACTATTTACTAACCAAACAACCATCATTCTTTACCGCACCTCCCACAGAGTTGACATTATTATTCTTATAAGCTCTACAAATCGTGATCCATTTTCATATATCAAATAACTATTGTAATTATCACTATCGTACCTATATCGAGTACATGAATTCATGAACTGTGAAATTACTTTTTCAATTCTGTTACAGATAATAATATTAACAAATGTTAACATGTTTAACTTATTATACTTTATTTAAATATTTAGCATTATTATAAATCTTAGTTGAACAAATTGAGTTATTCATTTTTTTATTACACATTATTTCATTAATTTAATTTTGTTTCCTACATGATTTTGTCAATCACAATACTTATATCCAATGAAGTCAGATGGATTTTTAGGTGATAATACTTATAAATTTCCAACTTTTTTACCAATTCCTATTAAGAATAGTTCATTAACTTTTTATTTTTCTTGCACTATGTTTCGTATACTGCAAAATATAATAATACTTATAAATTTCCCATTTTATTTAACAATTCATATTAAAAATAGTTGATCAAGTTTTAATTATTCTTGTTCTACGTTTCATATAATGCAAAATATAGTAATATATTATTTTAATTTATTCTAAGTTATTTCATATTCAACTAATATAGAAATTCACAATTTTAATATCACAATATCTTTTTTAAAATTATTCAAATCTTTCTTTTCTCTAATAATCTACTTAAAAATAATATAAAGTAATAAAATTAAATTATGACATATTCACGAATCCCAAATACAACATATACTTACAATACATACTTCATTAATATTATATATTGTGGACTTTAAAACAAAGATGACAACATACAATAAAAGGTTAATATTCAAATATAAAATATTACACAAACATTAATACCAACATACCAAAAATATCAATGCTGACACACAAAATATTAGTTCTGTTCAAATAAAGAAAACTAAATACACATTCTTCATACGTTCCATACATTCGTTTTACAGACCAAAATAACTACCAATACATATATTTGCTAAATCTTCAGAATTTGGATGACGTTGCTTTGGTCATTCTGCACCATAAATCTAACACGATCTCCAGCAACCAACCCATTGTCCTGACAGTATTTCTTCCAACCACATGTCAGATAACATTCAAATGTACTCCTTCCTGTCCATCGAATCTTGCAGTTCCAGAATTGTGAATGGCCATTCGTTAGGACATAGTTTTTTCTCCCTTTCACCAACCCTTCTTTCACAAATTTGGCATCCAGATACTGCATTCAAAGAATTTGTGTTAACAACATAAATATGAACAAAATTTATTAACTAATAACTACAACTATCAGTCATACCAAAGAAGATGACCGAACATCATAAGAACTTAATATTTTCTCACAATCAACAGAACCAACTTCAACTTGGTTGCTACCAGCAGTCTGCAAATCTCTACTATAATCAATTTCAACTCCTTCCACCGAGAAGATCCTGTGAACAAAGACATTGTTTCCTACATAATTTATATGTAGGAAACAAGGAGACACGAACCCGTAGTATGCAACATACTGACAAAATCCAAATAATACCAGCCTTCCACCCTCATCTGTGTCCACGAAAATTTCAAATTTTTTGCCCAAAGGATCATACAACTTGACCGGATGGTTAAACGATATTTTTTCCTGACAAAACATTTGGAAGTACTCAGGCAAAATTATCAACAGCTACCAGAACAACCAACAGAAACCCTATATTAGTCAAAATAACACGAAATGTAAAGTCAAAATTATATAAAAAAAATAAATAAACTTACATACCGTGTTTGGAATGAACTGTACTCTAAAGGCTTGGAAAAATCTGACTGAGGATAGAGGGTCACATGCTAGACCATTGTTCCTTCTACCAGGATACACCACTTCATTCCAGTCCAGATCGAACAACCTCATACGAAAGTAGCGATCCCCATAGTAAAGGCTAACGACGTAATACACATCATTTAGGTCATAAAAACCCATCAACTGCTCTACCGCACGAAACTGACTCTAAGGAAGAAGACTTGGTTCAAACTCTATGTTAATCACGTTTCCTCTCGGATCACTGAAAAAATTTATCCCCAGCAGTAGAGATTTGCCCCATTGTTCATAAAATCCTTCTTCAAACTCCAAAAAATCTTGTAATGCATAAAACCATAAACTTCCTTCAAAATAAAAACTTTATAAAACTTTATGGACATGGTTCAACCAAAGCATGACAGAAAAATATAAACTTTCTTCCAAAAACCAACTGTATACATCAAACACACAAAACATTAAAAAACCAACATGCAAACGAACTAACCTTTGAGGGTTCCATGACCATCATAGAGTTTTGGTAGAAATTGGTGAAGCTGAAATCTTTGGAGGCAAACATTGATAGTCCGACGGTTCTGCGACTGCTGAGGAAGACTGTTTTTCTTCTTTGTTTGTGAACAAAACAAGCAACAGCCACGATATCTCCTTTTATCTAAAATAAAGCAAACGTTTTGTTGCACATCTAAACGTTCTAACCTTTAGAATAAAAACTTGCACAATATCAGTCTGAGGACATTGACAAGACTAACCATAATTCCTTTTGCCGCCAACTCTTCGTATTCCCATAAATATCTAATTTCTAATTTAATCATATTAATCATTTCGACCAAGAAAAATAATGTCTCTTATTCGATTTCAAATATCTACTAATACGTATTTTGATCAATTAAAATCTAAATCACCTTATATTCCAAATTTAATAGTTCTGATTTTAAATTTCAATTTACCAACAATTAATAAACTTTAAAATCACTAACGTTAAAAATATAAACAAAATTAAGAAATCTAAATATAGTACATCAAATTAATTATTCGTAGTTATAATATATTATATTTACTTAATAAGTATAATCATTTCATATACTCATACTAACAAATCAACGATTTCAAAACATTTAAATCGAAATAAATAATTTGTATCCAATTACATTAAATAACAATATATATTTCAACAAATCAAATTACATATTACACATATACTTAAACCTACATCATAACTAATTTATTATCAATTATACTATAGAAAAAATACTTCATTTCACCTAACCATATCAATAATATATCCTTAAATTCATGTAATCGGTGCATATAATTAAATTAAGTATTCAACCCTCAAAATTTTTTTTTCAATAATTATTTATTTATACATAAAAATATCAAATTAAATTTTTCAACATAATCAAAGCTTCAATGCAAAAATACACGACCCGTGCGTATGCACGGGTCTCCTACTAGTTTCAAACATAATTTTATTTTAATTAAGTAATATCCGCCTAGCATGTTACAGTTTGTATACACCCCTTCTAATTTTTAGCATTCCATAAGAAGATATTTCGATGAATTTTTTGTTTAGATTGCCTATATAAGGGAATAGACATGACTCCCTCTTTATGGTATTAAATCGGTTTTCAAAAATGGCACATTTCATACCATGTTACAAAGTTGATGATGCATGTCTTATTGCCAATGTATTGTTCAACAAAATGTTTATATTACAATGACACCCTTGGAGTATTGTTTTTTTACCAATACTTTAAGTTCCTTAGTCACTTTGTTTCTGATCTTTCTCCTTGTGATACAAGTCTTCTGAATTTATGGATGAATTCCTCCACAAGGGAGAGGATGACATAAATAAATAAGGATGAAGAAGAACTTGTGGAAGAAAGAAAATAAGAGCTTAAAGGAATACAAACAAGAAGCATGGAAAAGAAGAAATAAAAGAAAGATTACTGGGAGGCTGATAAGAAGAAGATTCAAAGCTTTGGAGGAAAATATTAGAGGAATTGTACATGACTAGTTTCTTACAAATTGGAGGAACTTGAGAGATGTTAGAACTTGATGGTTAGTACCTGAGAAAACATTGGACCAATTTTAGAAAGTTATAAATGTCTTTTGGAACTTCAAACCTATCTGCATGTCACTTTCAAGATCACATGGGTAGTTTGACTTTCCCACTAGACCCTTAAAGCTTTCAAGAATTTTCTTATGTCCTCTGGAACTCCTCATAAGTGCCACGTAGGCTAACTTGTCCAAGTCATCATTGTTTTTCACATGTAATCATTACAACTCCCTAATTTCTTGGAATTGTCGTGCACTCCATAACTTCAAGGGGTTAAGTTGTTTTAATCATGTTTAGTGGAGTTAACTGTAACATTCTCATTTGATGCTACATATCTTCCCAATGGTTGCTTACTCTAAAACATAGCATGTGTACATCGTCTGATGAAGAAAAAAAAATTATCGAATGCATAAGAGACTCATATCATCTAACAAATAAGCATTGAGTTTATCATCTATAGAGCACACATTGTCTACTAGCTTCGTATGATATATTGTTTATCCACTAGACTTGTATTCGTAAAGAAAGTGCAAAACATAGCATTGACTTACATTCCTCATATATGAAAATTTTCATAGTATATTTACAACTAAAGTTTCTTCTAAAGGAAAGTAACCAAACTATACACACACACACACACACACACACACACACACACACACATATATATATATATAAGGTTGAACCATGTATAAACCTCCTCACAATTGTGCACCAACACTTGAGTTATCATTTACTCACATGTGAAATCCACGTTCATAACACAAAAATGTAGGGTGAACTAATAGAAATAACCATAAGTAATAATTTAAGAACAACACATACATATGTCCTACATCATATACACCTAAGATATACATTTAACTCTATCAGAGAGTTAAATAGTCATATGAAACTATTTCTAGAAGATTTTGTATGTTGAATAAACTCTGAGATTTTTGCATCTGTCATATGACCTCACAATAGATTATGGTCCCAGCCTTGACTCTACCTAACCTATAGAACAAAGTTCTAGCGATATGTTAGGATAAATTTATTATGGCCTTATCATACACAGTTCTTTTTCACACCATCAACCTTGACCACTAGAACCTCTTTCGACTCTTACCTCCAACTATCTCTTTTTACTAAAGTCCAATAACTAGTAAAGTAAGGATAAATCTCATCGAATCATTATTCAGTACCTCTACAATGCACACACATAGTAGTTTCTCCTTAAGACCATTTTCCATCATCACATAACAAATATAACTACAATTCAAATAATAAAAGATTTTGACATCATAGTCTGGGTTCTACTTAACCCCACACAGTACATTTTGGTCTCGTTGCTCAAGTTTTACTTAACCTTTCAACACATATGGTTCACCACCAATAACGTTTTTCTATACATCTGTTCTTGCGGAAACAAATAAGAGATGTTAGACGGTTTGAAGTTGGCCTCTCGAGTTGGCTCCTTCTCGACTGGTACATGTCATCTTCTAACGTAGGCGGTTTAGACCCTTACGGGGTTACCTACAGAAGGGGCTCCGACGATCAATTCAGCAAAAAGCTCTCAAAAGTCAAATCTCAAATTAGGGAATTAATGAAAGCGTACCTTTAATTATTGGGGTCCACTCGTATTTATAGAATCACTAAATGTGTCTTCCCCTTCTTGTGGGTTGGGCCCTTCATGAGTCATTTTGGGCCAATCTAGATTCCCTATGGGAATGGGCTGAGCCTAAGTTCTGAGCGTCTGTGAGAGGCTTAAGCTCGAAGTTAACGGCCCTATATCCAACATGGCACTTTATAGTAGGTGGCCTGGGCCACTATGCGATCTTGTTTAACTGATTACCCATATATTGTTTCTATCGTGAGAATATACCTAGGCGGTTTTGGCCGTGTAGTTGTCCAAATATGCTTAGGTAGAGTACATCAGTCCCCCAGCCTTTAGCGAGACAGATGTCACGTCGAAGGTTTGGATGTTTATTATTTTGGGGTAAGTAACGAGTTGTATAAGTGTCTGCGATGTATGCCTGACATGTCAGTTTGGTGATTTTTGGCGATGCAAGTTATCATGACAATCTGCCTACTAGTTCTGATAGTTCTTAGCAAGAAAAATGACTTCTTGGCATGGTATGGTATGGTAGTCCCCTAGTCTTGAAATGTGAGGAACATTGTTAAGACTAATGTTAGAAGCATCGAAGGTAGGTGGAGGGGTGTCAACTGTCAAGAGTCTTATCAAAGGGATTTGCACAGTCGTTTTGAGACCTGTGACACTTCACATTCGTCGTGACGTTTCACTTGATCATTGTTTGGGTGAGGAAACTCGTAGCGGTTCAAACATTGGCTATAAATATAGGTGACGAGAAATATTTGTTCACCTTGGTTCATTTGCAAAAAGTATGAGAAAAGAGATTTGTGTGCGTGAGATCTGTTTGATACATCTATTGTTTCTACCGTCATCTTAATATTTCGAAAAGGTATGTCAAGTGCTAGTGGTAGCATGTCTTCGTCTAGTCTGGGTAGTGGGAGTGAACATACAGAGGAAGAGGGTAGTATCGGTCTGGGTGTGGAGTCAGTGGTCAGTTGGCTAGTGAAGGGGGATTCCAATGGAGGTGACCACAGAGACAAGAAAGGATCCATCGGAGGAGATAGCAGAGAGTAGCTTGCCGGCAAGGGCCGAATATGGATGGGTGGCCGAGGATGTGCGCACCCAGCATTCTTTGTTCATATGGTCTCAACTGCTAAAATCTTGGCTTAATTGTATACCTGTTTTAGAGAGGAGTGTCCAGAGGGATATTGTGGCTTTAGAGAGAGTCAGCGCCATCGACTGCATATGCCATGGCCAGGAAGGGGCTTTTGAGGAGTTTTTCTACATGTATATGTGCGATTTCTCGCAGTTGTACGTGAGGTTGCCCTTCAATGACTTTACAATGGGGGTATTACGTTTGTTGAATGTTGCCCCGACTCAGCTGCATCCCAACAGCTGGGCATATCTGCAAGATTTTCGGGTGCTGTGTTGGTCATTGTATTTGCAGCCATCTCCTCAATCATTTTTATACTTTTATGATACTCAGCCCAAGAGTCCAACTACATGACTTCCGTTGATAAGCCGGCCAAGAATAAGCAGGTTGGAGGCTTTTACACAATCATTTAAGCACTTCAAGGATGAATTTTTTAAGGTGGTAGTCAAGGAGCCTAGGCGTTCCTACTTTTACAATACCGATGGAAGTACGAAGTTCCCATTCAACTGGACTGACAACCCTTGGCATTATAAGGATATGAAAAGGGAGAAGTTGTTGTTAGCCGATAGGGAGGTGGTGGAGACCCTGATGGAGTTTAACGATTCCCACTAAGGGCTTAGTTAGGGTTTATTATTCCATGCATCCCATTGTTGATATAGAAGGTATCTTTTTGTGTTTTAACTGCTATGTTGTGTTTGAGTGAACTAACCGGCATTTTACTGCTACTGCAGATTACATGGCGTAACTCGAAAAGAAGAATTTGAATTTGTTTAAAGCCCTTCGTAAGGAGAAGGCGGCAAAGGCCAAAAGCGTTGAGAATACTAAAGTTCCCAACCTTCAAGATCCACTAGTGGAGGTGCACGTCCTGGTGCTACGAAGAGAAAGATGGACGTGCCCGCCAAGCAAGGTGGTGGCAAGGACGTCAAGAGGTGAGGGCTACCTTGTTGGGGTCGGGGATCTTCTTCTGGTGCGAAGAAGCCTAAGGCTGGGCTGATTGAGTAGTCGAAGACAATTGTCCAGCGTGATATTGATATTAATCTAGCGGAGTCTCTGGTTAATTCCATTGATAACATGGAGCCTAATGCCATGGTCAAGGCTATGCTCGAGTTTAGCCACAAGGCCTTGATCTTAGGACGTAGGATGGGGAGCTTGTACCAGAGAGAGCTGAAAGAAGGTAGGCGGTCGAAGGTGGAGGAGCTGAAAGAGGAGCTGAAGGTCCAAGCCGATAAGCACGTAGAAGAGAAGGCGGCTTGGAAGAAGGAAAGGGAGGAATGGCTAGAAGAGAGGAAGAGGTTGGGGTCTTGGAGGGTGAGATGTCTGGACTCCGAGAAAAAACTTAATGAAAAGATTACTGATCTTGAGACCGAATACGATGAACTAAAAGAAAAACATGACAGTCTAGAGAGCGAATTTGAAGACCTGATCATCCAGGAGCATATTAACGGCTTCTAGAAAGGTTTGAGCAAGTTGTCTTCTTCCACAAGGATATAGATGCGTCTGACACCAAGTTTGACGTGAATAAAGATGTGGTTGATGGGCAACTTGTAAACGAAGTAAATTCAAGCCCTGAGGAAGAAGTTGTAAAGGTGGCGAATGAATATGTTTTGCATGCTGATGAGGTTGCGGCCATGGAAGTGAACATGGATCAGATATACACTTAGGATTTATGATGTTGAATATTTGATTTTACTTCTTTCAACCTGAGTCTGTAATAACCCGTACATTTTTTTTACTCTTCTAATATGATGAATGTTTTGCGTATACTTTGTCGGATTAATGTGCTTTATATACCTACTGTGTTGTATGATGTCGCTAGTTTGTGTTATAGTCACGTGTTGTTTGATTTTTATGCCGATTTGGTATTTGTTATAGTTGTTTGATATTGGCGTTATAGACCGTATACTTTGTTGATAGGAGCTACTAGAAAATAATCAAGGTTAAGAAAATGACATAAAAACGTTATTGTTCGACCCATGCCGCCTAGTTTGGTAAGTGAGGGTGAGCTTAGAAAATTACTCAACTATTTTGTAGAAAACAACGTAATGATTTTGATATTTGACCCAGGCCGACTACTTTAGTAGATGGTGGAGAAGTTTTTAGAAAATGTCTTAGCGATCTTTTATGAAACAACACAATTGTTATGATATTCGACGCAGGCCGCTTACTTGTTGTAAGTGGTGGGGAACTTAGCAATATTAACTTAATAATTTGTGTTCGACCTAGGCCGCTTACTGTTGTAAGTGATGGGGAACTTAGCAATCTTAACTTAATAATATGTGTTCGACCCTAGCCGCTTACTGGTTGTAAGTGGTGGGGAACTTGAGAAGGAAACGTAATAATCTGTGTTCGACCCATGCCGCTTACTTTAGTAAGTGGTGGATAACTTTTAAGGAGTAATTTATGGATCTGTTGAATAGAGGAAAAAACCCTTTACTTTTATTAATGAAGTTCGGGTACCTCGTTAAGAACTCCCTGGCCAAAACCCTCCTTAGGAAAAAATGCCAAGTGAGGAAAAAGAGTACACCCAAGGTTACAAGTTGTATTCATTACATTGACAAAGTTAACTAAAGTAGAACTTTAAATGAGATACATTCCACGTGTTTGGTACCTCTTCTCTTGATAGTAGCTCGAGCCTGTAAGGGCCTCCTCCTACATCCTCTCGTATTCGATATGGCCCATCCCAATTGGCTGAGAACTTGCTGTCCTTTTTTCTTGCATTATTGGCCATTCTCCAAACTAGGTATCCTTTGACGAATGTTCGTGGGGATAGGTTTGAGTTGTATTTCATGGCCGCTCTTTGTTTCACCACTATATTCTGGATTTGCGCTTTTTCTCACAACTCAATTAATAGGTCTAGGTGGGTGCATAGATTCTGTTGGTTCTGGTTAGGGTCGTATACTTGTCGACGTAAGGAAGGTTCTCCAATCTCAACCAATTCATTGCTTCCGCATCGTAAACCAAGCTGAAAGGGGATTCGTTAGTGGCGGATTGGGGGTTGCATTTGTAGGTCCATAATACTTCTAATAAATCATCTGGACATCGGCCTTTTGCACCATCTAATCATTTTCGTAACCCGACCAGTATGACCTTGTTAGCGGCTTCGGCTTGGCCATTGGTCTGTGGATGTTCTACGGAGTTGGTGATGTGTTTGATTCCAAGGCCGATGTAGAATTTGGTGAGCTCCTTATCTATGAATTGACGGCCATTGTCACTTATGATAGTGTGTGAGACTCCATATCAGCATATGATGTCCTTCCATACAAACTGTTGGACTTGTTGTGTTGTGATTGTGGCCAATGGCTTAGCCTCTATCCATTTTGTGAAGTAGTCAATGCTGACAATGAGGAATTTCACTTGTCCTTTTCCTGGGGTGAAGGGTCCCAAGATGTCCATCCCCTATTTCGCGAAGGACCACGGGGAGAGTATGGAGTGCAATTGTTCTTGTTTTTTATAAACGAGGTTGCCATGTTTCTGACATGGTATGCGTTTCTTGACGAACGCTTGACAGTCTGTTTCCATGGTTGGCCAAAAGTAGCTGACTTTGAGTATTCTTGTGGTCATAGTCCGTGCACCCGAATGGTAGTCGCATATACCTTCATGTATTTATTTAAGTGTGTATTATGCTTGCTCCCTTGTAATGCATTTAAGTAAGGGTTGCCCATACCCGTGTTTGTACAATTCGTCGCCTATCATCGTGTATCGTGTTGCTTTTGTCAGCTATCCTTTGTCGGTATTGGGCGGAGGGTTATCAGTTTTGAGGTATTAGATGTACGGGGTTGTCCAATTGTCGGTGTGGCCTAGGTTGAGGCAGATGTTTGTTGTGGATGGTGAAGATAACATTTGTTGTAGGAGGGATTTATGCCCGCCTTTGAGTTTATTACTTGCGAGTTTGGACAAGACGTACGCTAGTACGTTTTCTCCTCTTGGTATATGTTGGATGTGTACTCGATCAAATCCGGATTGTATGATGTTGCAGACCAGGTGATAGTATTGGAGGAGAGTCGTGTCTTTTATTTAAAATTCGTCGTTGAGGTGGCCAACAATGAGCTTGGTTTCAATTTTGCATACCAAGGAGCGTATATCGACTTCGCGTGTTAGTGATAATCCAACAAGAATGGCTTCGTATTCGGCCTGGTTGTTGGAGGTTTTAAAGGCGAAATGTAGGGATTTTTCGATGAGGATGTGGTTGGGGCCCTCCAGGACGATATCGATATTTACGCCTCTTGATTAGAGGAACCATCAACGTATAGTGTCCATTGGTCATCTTCGGGGGTGTGTTGGAGGTCGTTGATAAAGTCAAGTACACATTGGTCTTTGATGGGGCCGTTTGGTTTGTAGCAGATGTTGAATTCGGAAAGTTCCACGGTCCAGGATGACATTCATCCGGCAAGGTTAGGTTTTGGGAGGATTTTCTGGATAGGGTAGTCGGTTTTAACAATGATATGGTGGTTTTGGAAGTATGGACGTAGGTTCGACTAACGAAGTACACTAGATGTTGGATCTTGGCGGATTCTTGGACCAGGGCAGTGCTGACCGTGTAGTCTGTTGCGGTGATATATACTAGGAGTGAGAGGTGTACATCTGGTTTGCGGAGGATTGGGGGAGATGTAAGGGTAGTTTTGAGGTCTTGGAAAACTTTTTCGCAATCATCATTTCAGGAGAACTTTGCAGATTTCTTGAGGAGCTGAATGATGGGTCGGGTTTGTTCGGCCAACTTGGGAAGAAATTTGGATATGGCAGTTAGGCGGCCTACCAGGCGTTGCACTTCTTTGACGTTAGTAGGGCTACACATTTCGATTATAGCTTTGCATTATTTAAGGTTGGCCTCAATTCCTCGTTGTGTTAGCATGAAGCCTAGGAATTTCCAGTTGTCAACGTCGAAAATACATTTTTTGGGGTTGAGTGTGAGGTTATACTATCATAGAGCAAAAAATACAGCGGATAAGTCTTGTGCGTGTTACAGGTGGTTGGGTGAGTTGATAACCATGTCATCAATGTATACTTCGACACACTTGCCCACCAAATGGTTGAACACTTTGTCCATTAACCTTTGATAGGTAGCGCCTGCATTTTTGAGTCCGAAGGGCATAACTTTGTAGAAGTAGTTTGCATCATCAGTAATGAATGTGGTTTTGTTCATATTGACTGTGGCCATTGGTATCTGATTATATCTAGAATATGTATCCAAAAAACTGAGGACCTTATTACCGGCTGCACCATCAACTATCCGGTCAATTTGGGTATGGGGTATGCATCTTTGGGGCAAGCTTTGTTAAGATCTATGTAGTCAACACACATTCTCCATTTGCCATTAGCTTTTTTTACCAGGACAACATTAGAAAGCCATGTGGTGTAGTGCGCTTCATCAATGAATCTGGCATCTAGTAGTTTTTCGACTTCTGTTTTTGCTGCCATTCGTCTTTCTTCTCCCAATTTTCTTTTCTTTTGTGAGATGTACCAAACCTCTTTGAATACCGACAACTTATGGACTGCTATTTGAGGGTCTACACCGGGTAGGTCTGTAGCTGACCAAGCGAAGAAGTCGACGTTGGCAGTTAAAGTAGGTGTCAGTATATCGCGGTGCTCTTGTTGCAGGCCTGTACCTAGTTTGAGGGCCCTGCTAGTGGAGAGCTCTAAACTTACAATCTCTTCAACTGGTTCGATGTGTGAGTCGTATCCTATTCTGGGATCAAGGTCACCACTAGATAGAGCTATACCTTAGCCGAGTTGGTGCTCGATATTGTGGGTTTGGAGGATGGGTAGTTGAGGTCATAGGCTCGCCATATAGCATTCTCGTGCGAGCCGTTGGTCGCCATGGATGGTAATGATATCGCTGGATGAGGAGGGGAACTTCATGGCCAGATGGGGTGTGGAGACAACGGCTCCAAGAGTGTTAAGGGATGCACGTCCTAGCATAACATTGTATGATGTAGGTGCTTCCATGACGAGAAAACAGATTGGTATGGTTTTAGTTTGAGATCCTTCACAGAACACGGTGTGGAGATCAATGTATCCGTGAGTCGACACTTATTCTCCCAAGAAGCCATAGATAGGTTCGTCGTAGGGGACCATTGCGGTGGGAAGTAGTTGAAGTTTTTGGTAGGTGGTCCAATACAGGATGTCAACTGAGTTGCCTTGGTCTATGAGCACCTCTTTAATCGCAAAGTTCTCGAGTTCGATTGTGATGACCATTGGATCATCATGTTGTAGATCGACGTTGTGGAAGTCGGCGTCAGTGAACGTGATGGGGGCATTCAACGTCTATGATGGGAGCGAGTTTTGTGGTTGATGGACTGGATGATGCGAAGGTGTTTCTTTCTGGCTGATGAGGTGGAGCCACCGCTGGTGAAGTCGCCAGAGATAGTGTTGATTGTGCCACGTAGGGGGGGATCAACTTGGTTGACATCAATGCGAGCTGGTTGATGGTTTGTATGGTCACTGGTGTTTTTCGATTACTGTGACGGGTCTCGCGCATTGTCGGGGGGAGATGGTTCATCTATTTTGACAAAACGACAAAAGTGGCCGATGCGGATCAATTCTTCTATTTTATCTTGAAGCGACTTGCATTCATCAGTAGTGTGGTTATTGTTTTAGTGATATTTGCAGTATTTGGTCATATCAGTGTTGGGGCGTTCAAGGTTTTTCATGGTGGTGGGATGAGGTCGTCCTGAAGTGCTTCATCGAGAAAACGTGATCTAGGGACGTTTAGCGGGGCATATCTGGAGAATCGTGGTTGTCTAGGTTCTCTAGGCCTAGATTTAGGTCGTGAAGATGATTTTTCTGCCCTAGCGGATGAGGGTGTGTAGTCAGTGCATAATTTTGTGCGTAAAGTTTTCATCTACTCCATGCGGATGTAGTCCGCAACATGCAGCTTTAGTTCATGCATAAAGGTAGAAGGTCAAAGGTAGACGTTGTCAGCAAATGGACCAGGTTTGAAAGTTAGGGCCATATATTGCAAAATCATCTCTTGAGTGAGGTTCGACATTCGGAGGGCGGCCTTACTGAAGCGGTCTATAAAGGCCCTTAGTGTCTCGTCTCTTTCCTATCTGACGCTAAGGAGGGATAGGGACGTGGCCTGATGGGGTCGGCTGCCGGCAAAGTGGGTGGTGAAAAGGTGGGAGAGAATGTTAAAGTAGTCAATGGAGTGTGGAGGGAGAGAGGTGAACCATTCTAGGATAGGGCCTTTGAGGGTGGTAGGAAAAGCTTTGCAGAAGACGGCGTCTTCAGATGTGTAAAGGGCGACATGGGTAATGTACACCTTAAGGTGCTCGTCTGGGTCGGTGTCCCCTGCATAGCGGTCCAGTGTGAAGAGTTCCCACTGGCTAGGAAAATGCCTCCTTCTCCAGGCCACCATCCAAGGGTGATGATTAAAGCTTCTCCTCCAAGCGTGATCTAAGGGCCAAGAATTAGTCTAGCTTTTAGGGTTGCATATAAAAGCCAAAAGTAGACTATTTGTACATTTTCACTCTTGAAATTTTATGCAATAGATGCTAATTGAGTTGAGATCACTCCTCCCTCTATTGTCTTTGAGAGTCACTCTTTCTAGAGATTTCCTCTCTCTACCTCTAGCCACCTTCCTTAGGCTAGCATTGGTTAGGAAATCCTATCACCTCCTTCACCTACCATAACTTGCAAGTGCCTTCAAAACTTGCCTCTACTCATTCATCCAACTTTCGCTGCACCATGGAGTTTTTCACGCATCTTTGGAGCTCCACCACTTTTATATTTAAGTTATTGTTAAAAGTTAATAAATTATAATTTTATTTATGAAAATAATTTTCCTTACGCTAATCAATCCTAACTTGACATACTAACTTTATATTATCGGTCTTAATCATGACAAATTGATCTCCAAGGACCTAATTGTATTTTTTTTATTCAAAAGGCTTTTAAAAGGATCTTTGGTATAATTCACAAATATGTTTTTCTCAAACTTCAACAACTAGACTCAATTATCATGTTTAAGGCTATAACACTTTCTCTTCTTAAACTAAAAACTCAACGCATCAAAGTTTTAACAAATTTCATTCATCTTAGGCTTCACCGTTTCAACAGCTCCTTAACACAAACATCACAATTACACTCTCATTACACATTCCAAAATCAATTTTAGTAAAATAATATTAACACTTGCAATTTAGAAAAGGAAATGAACATTCAACATCCACACAATCTTAAAATACATCCAAACAATTGATGAAATGGTAAACAATCCAAAACAAGCCATAACAAAGCTAACTTCATTTTACTGGTCTTTTAAACTTCCTCTAGTGTGTTTTAACAATTGGTTATCTTACAATTCTATGATTTTAATGCTAAATATTTCTCCAATCTTGAAGAACATGAGAGAAAAGAAAGAAATGGTAGTAGTGAGGGAATACGGTTATAAGAAGAAACTTGATGATCTGGTTTTCTAATTTTATAGCTTATGTAAAAAATAAATAATAATTAAAAAACCTTAAGTCATCACGTTCCATGTCATTTATGATTATTCTCTCTCATTCATGAATTTATCACCTGTTCTGATTAGCCTACTCTCTCTTTGACACGTGTATCGTCTAACATTGCCTATTATGATATCTTAGGCAACAATTTCTTCATTGTTGCATAATAGGCAACAATTTTACAATTTCGTGGCCTAAATGAAAAAAAAATGTTATCTATAGTATAGGCCACAAACACTTTCACAACGATGCAAATTCGTTGCCTAAAGTTTAGGCAACATTTTTTTGGCTTTAGGTCGTAGTTTTTCACTATTGCCTAAAGTCATTTTTGTTGTAGTGTCTCTCCTTCTCAAACATGTATTGTCTACTACACAAGCTGGCTATCTTTGATATGTATGATCACATATCAATTGATATGTGTAAACACATACAATATGATATATGTAAATATATGTCATTTACTTTACACTTCAAGGTGTCATATGGTTTGTGTTCGAACCCTTATCATCTAATCTCTTAGCTCACACAGGACTCGTCTACTCCATTCATTATATTCCTATTGTAATATAGTTCCTTTCTATTCATTTATCCCATAACGTCTACTACTACTTAGCTACCCTTCAAGTCCTTACATTAATGTTTTCTTAGCAAAGTTATCCAATTTTTCATCCCTTCTTCTCTCTTAGACTAAACTCCTCCACTATAAATAGAAGTATCTCTCCATTATAAACATAATTTGTTGAATGAATGAAGCTCTTTTTTGAGAGGTTTTGAGAGTTAGAAAGTTCTCTTCTCTTGTTTTAGTTCTTATCTTGAGAAGTTTTCTCAAGTGGTGAATCTCCTTGCACTTATCCTTTGATTCTTGGATTGAAGGTGGCATGTTATTCTCCTTTTTTTTTTATCTCAATCCACTTTTACTTTCATTCCTTTACTTGTTATTATTTTTCCATTAGAATTGGATGATGTTTTCAAAGCTAACCATGGGTTTTATTGCTTTCGCTATTGTTGGTCCTTTCTCCCATGGTTTTTTGCTTCAAATACCTTCTTGAGTTTATCAAGATCCTCCCAACCTCCATAGGTTCACATAAAAAATGGAAGTGGTTGAGTGTTGAAAAGTATAATGGGTTGAGAAACACAAAAACACATATCAATAATATTGTGACTTTATTTCCAGAAAAAATAACTTTATATATATATATATATATAGAGAGAGAGAGAGAGAGGAGAGAAAATATATGAATAAAATAGAATAAGAAGTTTTTTTGTAACATATCTCTTATATCTATCATATATTTTATATATCTCATATTTTCATAATACTTACAAATTCACAACAATCATAATATTTCATATTGTAATTATATGACTCATAATATTCTATATATTATACTATGACTCATAAATTTTCAAAGGTACACATCCCAATTAAGTCTACATTAAACATTTAAAATCAAAATACAAGGTAATGTTTATTGTAGTATATGCAATTCCTTGATTATTGTTTATGATGTGTTTTATGTTATGCACTGTGAAGCTTATAAATAAAAATTGAATATTATTTTGTTGATAATGAAATTAATGTTTATGTGATGTGCCTAAATGAATGAAATAACTATTTAAATCTTATATAGTATAATTGTATAACTAAATAATTAATTTATTTCGGTACCTGTGAGCTTGATTCATGATTAGGCTTAAATGTTAATATATATTTTTATTTTGTAAAACTACTATTAAATAAAAGGTATTTTTAAATTTATATCATCGAATAAATAAATAAAATTAATTATGTTTTCTTTATATTTAACTCTCGTACATATGAAATTTATTTGTATATATTTAAGTTTGGAGAGCGTATCTTTTGTTAGGTGAGATTTGACATTTCTTTAATATATAAGAACAGATTTGAAAAATCTGAAGAAGCTTCCAACACTAAATAATTAGGTCGATCCCATCAATTTAAAGAACATCATATCGTGACAGAAAATGAAAGATATTTTGTAGTGGGGTTGTTCATCAAAGATGGCATAATAATATAAGGAAAAAACTCTTTTCACAACTTCATCTTGTTAATTTATTTAATTAAAATATAAATAAAAAAATGATCAAAGTAGTTGTCAGAATGAGAATAAAAGTTTTGGGTGATCTCAATTTCTTACTCTGAAAGTCTTCTGTTGCTTTATAAATTTACATGAATGAATGTTCTCTGGAACAAAATGGTATTCTCATAAAATTTCACAAAATGAACTCAATTTTTCACTTTGGTCAAACTCCTTGAGTCAAATTTGTAATAAGCATGATTTGAAAATAGTAAAACATGAGTGTCACTTTGTATGGTTCTCAACCCATCAAATTAACTAGAGTTTAGATACCAACCTTTGGTTTGGTCATAATATAAAAGAAGTTATATAGTAATTTTGTTTACTCACTTTTTTTAATACTTTACAAATTTATTTTTTCCAAATTCTAAAATGTGCTCTTTGGTTTCATTCTAAATTTCACATGTATTTTTTTCTTTAGCTTTTGTTTAAATGAATTTTAAACTTTAACACGCTTATATTTATTCTTTATTTTAAATGACTTAAAATAAAAATAAATCTATATAAAATTGTAGACTGTGATTGGATGATTTTTTCAAACTTAAATAAAGAAAAATTATTGAAATATACTCAACGTTTTCTAAATTCCGCGTTTGTCCCATTTTCCATTACATTGTGATTCTTTAATCTGATTATAACGTGTCAGAAACTGACTTCTCCCAATAGCACTTCTGGACAGCTTTTTTCTTATTCAAATTCAACTCAATATCGAAATTTGTACTATTCTGTATTTTCCAAAGGCAAGCTTCGTCTTTCATACCGTAATTTATGTTTTCAGTCTTTTAATTTTTAAAGAAATTAATTATTTTTTAAAATTTTAGTTTAATTTAGTTTTTTAATTTTATAAATGTATATATTTAATTTTTTTAATCAAATTTTATTAATTTTAGTTAATATTTTAAATATATTTTATAATAATATTTGAGTTATTTATATAATTTAATACATATTTTTACTTTAGTATTAATTAATAAAATAAAATAAAATGGACTTAAAAAATCAAATAAATTTTAAAAAAGTTAATTAAAAAACAAAATTTATATATTTCTAAAATTTAAAAATTAAATTAAAATTTCGAATAAACTAAAAATATACAATTGGATTTTTTGGAAATCGAATTTTAATATTCTCTTTCATTTGTGATACAATTGGAATTTGGTTTTGAAAAAACCGAAGTCGGAATTGGATTTTTTTTTAATTTTTTCTGAAATTTGTTATTGTAAAACTATATTTGGTAAACGTGTATTTATTTAGTTGAAATAATTTATTTCATAGATATTTTGGTGTAATGTATTAGAAAAATTAAATTAAAGTATAAGATGATTGTAGGTAAAATTAAAATTATTTGAAAAGAAGTGAAGTTAAAAATTAGGAATATAATTTTATGTATTAATAGCTTTTTTTTTAAAATAAGATAATAATCAAATATATAAAGATGATGATTTAAGGGAATTGATTTGGAAAAAAATAGTTATTTGAGAAATATTAATTTATCTAAAAATAAGTAGTATTTTATTTTGGAAAATATATTTATTTTTGGTATATAAGAATTTAAGAATTTATTGTATTTAAATATTTTAATGTAAAGATATGACAAAGTTAAGAAAAAAAAATTAACATGAGAAAAATTGTTGTAATGTTTTTGGAAACAATTTGAAAAATGTATATTTATTTAATTGAAATAATTTACTTAATAATAAGTAGGAAAATATATGTTTTAGTTATAAATTTTAGTAAAATAAGAATAAAGAATAAGATTATTTAAGGACTTCATTTTTAGAATTATTGTTATTTATTAATATTTAATTTATTAAAAATTGAAAGTGTTATTTTAGTGAATGTGTAGTATTTAATTGATCAGAGATGTAAAGTGAATAAGTTTTTCTTAAAAAAAGTATGATATATTTGATAGTAAAATTTTGAGAACTAAATTATGACTAGGCTTTATAATATTTGAAAATTAAATTATGAGGTATAGGCTTTTTGGTATACATAGTTATTTACATAAATAGATATAAGTATCAGGAAAATTTTGTAAGAAATATTATATGAATTCACTGAGTAGATAATTTATTATAAACATAGGAGGTGAAATTTTTGGAACTTTTCACGATTATGCGTTAATAATTGGATATGCATTTTGTTACCAAGACAAGACTTTTTAATTTTATTGGGTATGCATGTCACAAAAGGATTATATTTGATTAGACTTGACACTAATGTGTATTGGATGGATAAGATGGCTCAACACATAATACATGCATCAACAATTGGACATGCACTTTGCCATCAAGACAAGACTTCTAAACTTTATTGGTTAAGCATGTCATGCAGATGTTAGCTTTGATCAGACATCAAACATCATCTTAACATGCATTGGATGGATCAGGTTGCTCAAAACACGTATCAACAATTAGAAATGCACTTTGCTTCAAGACAAAACTTCTAAATTTTAATAGACAAGCATGTCATATAGAGATTAGATTTGATAAGACAATTAAGTTTTTTTTTTTTACAACAATTAATATCAATTTTCATTTAATCTTTTAAATAAAGTTCATCTTCAAATTCAAATTATTACTCCTTCTTTATTTCTTCCTAGTCTGTTTTACATTATTAATATATACATTGTAACACCGTAGAAAATGGCGTTTTAAAAGTTATAGTGGTTTAAAAATAGTGAGACTCAATTATTTTAATATTAAAAGGTTTTAGTATAAATAGAATTGTTATAAACGAGTTTCATTATTTTAAAACACACCATCTCTCTAGAAACCACTTTTCTAGAGTTCTCTGACTTCTCTCTAGAAGTTTTGTCTCTCTGGTCGTTTGATTGAAGAACCGAGACCGTAGGATTGATCCTCTCGGCGAGCTCTTAAAATTGGACCGATCAGTTTCTCCATTCGCGTAAGTTGTGTTTCAGCTATCTTTTTAGTCTTTTTCTGTTTTCTGTTGCATGCAAGCCCTCTTCCGCTTGCATGCGACGTTTTAATCATCAGTATGAGTCTTTGCTGATCAATGATCATAACGGTATGTCCTGATCGTTCTTATGATGTTTCTATGTGTAGATAGAGCATCCTGTGGAGTTAGAGTTGTTGACGTTTTTAAGGCCTTGACGTTTATAAAGTTGTCTAAACAGGATAACAGGTAAGGGAAGCTAACTATTTTAATTGAATTTCGTATAGAAATCATTCTGATGACTTTGAATTGCATGATTGATTGTTGTATGAGTGCTTGAACTGTGTAATTGAGTGTATGCTTGGATTGTGCTAGATTTCTTTACTATTGCATTGCATGTGAGAACAGATTGGGAATCTGGTATTTTCGCCTAAGCGAGCAGCTCTCGCCTGAGCGAAAACACCAGAAACTCATCCCTTGTTTCTGCGCGAGATATTGCCTAGGCGAGCCAGTCTCGCTTGAGCGAGAGTCACTCTCGTCTAAGCGAGACAACTTAGCCTGAGCGAGAATTCGCCCAGAGTTTGGGTTGTTTTCTATTTCGAGCCTCGCTCAGGCGAGAATGACTCGCCTCAGCGAGAAAGCCCTTTCGCCTGGGCGAGACCTTCCAGCTTGGGCGAGAACCTCTACAATTGAGTGTTATTTCTCTGTTTCTAATGGATGAAGCTATGTTTAAATGTTAAAATGTGAACTTAGTTACGATATGCATGAATTGTTATGACTGGTAATATATGTGGTGAAATTGCATGAAGTTGGAATA